>Ga0209467_1000491_pt1 | contig 55023 bp, 42 predicted proteins | sample Higcelwee11metaG_FD_187175 | JGI IMG/M metagenome (GOLD analysis project Ga0209467, IMG submission 187175) | Freshwater pond sediment microbial communities from the University of Edinburgh, under environmental carbon perturbations - High... | ecosystem: Environmental > Aquatic > Freshwater >... | reverse complement strand
AACGAGTTTAAGCCCGCCCCGGCCATGAGCTTTAGCCTCAGAGGCAGCCCAAAGCCTTCGACCTTTCTCGTCAAGATGGGGCCATATAGATTGATGTCGAATGCGCATTCGGTCGATTTTTTCCATGTCCAGCATCATGCCAGAAATGGAATGAAAAGTCTATATTATTTTTGAACAGCCCCTTAACGCAGGACCCATACCCAATTCCATCATAAAACCATTATTCTCCCAAAAGCAGCATCAACCAGGGCATTGGCCTGACCGGATGCGAAAGAGGATTCGTCGGGTCCGTGCCTGCCTGATATTCCTGCAAATTGGTGAAGTTGTCGCCGTCTGGATCCGCATCGGGATCATCAACACCATAGGCCGTTTCCCAGTCGTCGGCCATGCCGTCATCGTCAAGGTCGGCGACAAAGCAGGCGGTGCATAAAAGGGTGCCCGCCGTAATACGCACTTGGGTGGAAGCTTTGGTTCCGGTGCAGTCTCCCGTCCAGTTGGCAAAAAGGGAGTAATTTGCCGGAGTGGCCGTCAACGTCACAAGGGTATTCAGGGGATAGGTTTCCATGCAATCGCTTCCGCAATTGATTCCCGCAGGTACGCTGGTGATCGTTCCATCGCCGTCACCGGATTTTGATACCTGCAGGGTGGAGGGGGGCACTACCGTCATAGTCACCGGGATGGTAATATCTTCGTAAGGACTGTCCGCCAGGACATTGAGTTTGCCATGATACTCACCCGGCCCGCCGACCGCAGTGCTGTCAAACGCAACATCCACGACAACCTGTCCGCCGGCGGGGACGGTGCCCGTGGCAGGCGTTTCCGTCAGCCATGGCATTGGATCGTATCCAAGAAAATTCAAGACCCGCTCGATCACGGCCTGCTCATCGGCGGCGCTGGCGATATCGTCAAAATCAAAGGATGTATAGACGGCCCGGTACCCGTTCCGCTCCACCTTGACGCCCGCTGCGTTTCCGCCGGTAAATTGGAAAATCCTGGCACCTTCGGCATTCACCGTAAAATCATCCGGGTAGGGGTCCGCCGATATGTCCGGATTGACGCCGGTCATGATGTCCTGGCCAATAAGATTATTAATTCCCGGGTCGTCACTGACATAGGTTGCCTGGAGATACGTGCCATAGAATCCCGTGATATCCGAAGATGCGTGATAGTAACCCACATCATTATCCGAAACATAGAGGCTGCCCCCATCATCCAGATAGCTGATCAGCAAGGCGTGATCCGGTCCGGTCGACAAGTTTTGGTCGGGAGGGCCCGCATAAAAAACCGCACGATAGGTCTTCAGATCATTTACGGTCATGGCCTGAAATTCCAGCGGGCTTACACCCAAAAAGGAATAGCCCAGGTTGGTCAGGGCCGTTTCCATTGCCGCTGCGGCATTGGCATCTCTCTCAACCACCAGCACGCCTGTATCATGCTTAATTTCAAAGTCAAACGGTATGGCGGCGCTGCCGTTGCTTAGAGTGAGTTGAAGGGTGTCGGAATCTCCGGTCATGACCGTGGCGGAGAGGCTTGCGGGCGCGGCTTGGGGATACGGCGCCTCAAGAAAGAAGTCCTGCGCAATAGTTTGTCCAAAACCAGCGGATATGACGGTCGCGACGCCGTCCTCATAACCGGTTTTGGCGGCTGTAAAGATCTGGGAACCACCCGGCGCGTAGATGGCATAGAAAGCGTCGCCGACGGCGTTATCGGCCGATGTTTCTTTTGCCTCCACCGTATGGCCCAGACTATTGGCGACGGTCGCGCCGGGCAGGTGATCATTGGTGTTGGCGTCATAGACGCCGCCGGCAAGCAACCCGCCGTCAACGGGAGGGATGCAATTCCCCGGAATCTCAACGTCATCAATATACCACTCATCGGCATCATCGCCTTCGTACCGGAAGGCCAGATACACGGACTGCCCGGCATAGGCGCTTAAATCCGTGACCCGCTCCACCCAGGTATCCTCGGCCGGACTATCATATTCCGCCACTTGAGTATAATTCGCGGGTGGGGCGTCACAGCCTGCCGTGCAGATCCACAAACTGTGTTTGGCATAATAACTTGCATAATTGATGTTTTCCCAAAAGCGCAATTCTGGGGATGAATCAAGGGTGATCTGGGGGGTGCGCAGCCAGCCGTCCTGGGTTCCGGCGGTGCTGTAATAATGCAGGGCGGCATTGGTTCCACTATGGACGCGGGCAGGGCTAAGCGCCCATTGCGTGCCCCCTCCATCGATATTATAAGCAGCCCAGCCTGCCGGCGGGAAAGCGGCGTCCTCAAAATCTTCGCTCAACCCGTTTTGCATTGTATACCCAGGGGCGTTGCAGGTGCCCACCGATAGCGCGAAGTCTTCCACGGTATTGCCGCTCAGCGTTACCGGGCGGGTTTCCGGCAGGTAACCGGGAACGCCTTCCCAGGGTTGAACATTAAGGGCGTATGATAAAGTGCCTGGAATGGAGATGCTGTATTCGCCGGTCCAGGGGTTCGTCCAGATGGTCCGTGAGGTAAAACCGTCGGGTGTGACTTCCACGCTGGCATAAAGGGGCCATCCGGTATTGGCGTCGGTGACGCTGCCGGAAAGCTGATAGTAATCGGCACTCGTCATGGCGAAGTCCTGGGTGGTGGTGGCGTCGGCAATGATACTGACCCCGGTCGCATTTTGCGTGTTGTATCCATACTGCGTAACGGTTATGCCATACGTCCCGACGGGAACATCGCCGCCGTAATAGCCGGAATCATTCGTTCTGAAATTGATTAAGGAAGTCCCGTCAGTCACAACGACCCGAGCATCCTGGAGGGGAGTGCCGGTTCCGGTTTCGGTGACCGAACCTTCCAACTGGCCCAAATCCGCCTCCGATACATTGTAAACCGCCAGCGCAAAGTCCTGATCGGTGGCGTCCCCATTGTTCGGGATTCCGTCACCGGCGATATTCGCCGCAGTGACGGTGATTTGCATGAATCCGCTGGTGCCGGCCGGCAGGAACACGGCTTCATAATTGTTATTGGCGTCCGCCGCGCCGCCGGTGGCGCTCCACTGGCCGGAAAAGACATTCCCCAGATATGTCTGGCCGCCCACGGTAACTTCCAGGTTCAGATCATTGATCTGGGGTGCGGCGCCAAGCACGCCGGGGGCATCCGTAAAGGTTAAAACAACCCGCACCGGTTTTGAAGAATTCTCAATCATTCCAAAATAATTCCAGGTTTGGCCGGTGTCGGGAAAAACATGGGTCTGATCCAGCAAATAGCGCCCGGTGGCGTCAAACGCCGCTCCCATATCCGGCATTCCATAGCCTTGGTTGTTGCTGGGCAGGGTGTCATTGGCCGAAACCCCGGTTAAATAATGGGGATGCGCGATGATATAGGCCTTCATCATGGCCGGACTGGGCGTCAGGCTGTAGGTATTCTGCAGCCAGTGGTAATACAGTGAGCCGACGCCGGCCAGGGCCGGGGTCGAATGACTGGTGCCGGAAGAGGCCGCGAACTCGGTCTGCCCGGAAGGGCGATATTGATCACACACGCCGTCGCCGGTATATGAGGCGTTGGTGCTGGCCGTACCTTGAATATGCGTTCCGGGACCGACAATTTCAGGCTTGACGCGGTTGCCCGCAGCCGGGCCCCGGCTGGAAAAGCTGATGATATCCATGGCGTTATCCGCGCCCGTGGGACCGATGGCGCAACCATCGGTCCAGGTTCCGTCCTCATCGGAGGGCCTATCGTTTTCCGAAGCCCCCACCGTAATAACGTTCTTGGCGGTGCCGGGACTCCCGATCGTGCTGGCGCCGGAACCGGCATTGCCCGCGGAAAAAAAGACAATGAGGGGCTGATTGCCGGCTTCGGTCAGGTCGGCATCCCTGACGCCCGCATCATACGCCTGGGCGGAGTCGTCGTATGCCCCGGCAGCGTTGGCGCCCCATGAGTTGGAGTTGATGGCCGCCCCCAGATCCTGAACATGCTTGATGAGACCCGTATCGGTCCCGCCGCATCCGCTGATGTCATAGGTTCCGGCATTTGTAAATATTTTGGTGCCGGCCAACCGTCCGTAGGGGCTGACGCCCGTGCCGCGCAAATACCCGCTGGAGTCCTGGAAAGGAAAGCCGCTGCGGGCGTCATAACCGCCCACAATGCTGGTATTGATATGCCCGTGCCCGGCAACCCCGTCTCCCAGGGGGTCCGCGGTGCAGTTACTGACGTACGCCAAGCGGGTGGGGTTGGCGTCGTCGCCTGATTGATGCAATGTATTATCGCCGGAATTGACCGTGCCGTTACCGATACCGTCATCGGTGATGTCCACGATGGGATAATCCGCCGGATCGGTGCTGAATCCGAGGCCGGTGAGCCAGGCGAGATAACCGGCGCCGGAAGGCCCGCTCTGGGCGGCGTCCAGGTTCCCGGCCAGGATTTGATCCTGCACTTCATCGTGCAGTTCCCGGGGGATTCGTTCGCCGACCCAGACCACCTCCGGCAGGGCGGCGATAGTCGCAACATCACTCACACGCGCCTTACCATGGATATTTTGATAGCTCAAAACGTTCGTCCAATCGGACTGTTGCGCAACCAATAGACTCTTCACGAAATTTTTTGCTTTTTGGGCGTCGGGATGGGCGTAAATCTGTACAACCAGATCAACGGTCTCTCCTTTATTGGCAAGAATTTTCTGATACAGCGAATTGCCGATTTTGAAATAAGTCTGATAGGGCGCGCGGAATTGCAGGAAATCACCTGTCTGGGCCATGGCGTCCAGATTGGCGCAGGCGGCCGCATCCGCCCATACAAGATAGCCGTAATGGGGCACGTAATGGACCAACTTCGCTCCGGCAGCCGTAACCTCTTTCAGCCATCGGTCTTTAATGGGGCCGACGAACTGGATCAGGTGCAACGCGGTTCCCGAGACAACCGTAGTCCGGCAATTTGCCGGTATGCGGTCAAAACCATCTTTTTGGGTATCAAAAGGATACGCATTCACCAAAAGGCGATCGGAATCTCTCAATAGCGTGAGTTGCGCCCGAATGTTGGGGGAAATCGTCTCCAGGGTTTTGGGCGCGATTTTATAAAGTGCGAATGCGCCGTAATCATGCCACAGAGTGATTCCCGGCTGCTTTTCGTCCAGCAATCCTGGCGAGGCAATCACTTTTTGATAATCGGCTGGGGTCATCATCCGCACGATATCCGGCTTTTCCGGTGACGCCGCCCAGAGGACCATTGGCGATAAAGCCATAAATAATGCCATGATGACGGATAGGACGAAGTGATTAAAATTTTTCATGGGTCTTTCCTCTTTTCTTTGAACTGCAGCTCCGTGGTTGAATATTACCAGATGTCCCGTAATGAGCGCCACCCGGTGACCGGCAAGCCCTTCCCTGCATTTTATGGAATAGCGATGAGACAATGCTCATAAAATGCCTCCATTCAGGTGAGTGGCGTGAGAGTTGCCGTGCGATGGCATGCGGGATGAAATTAAGTAAAAATTTACGCTTATAGACAATAAAAATCAATAAAAATACGCCAAACAAAGAATGGCCATCAACGAATGCGGTTGAAATGGATTTGCCGAAAATTCCATACCTCATGGCGTGTTCTTCCGTCAGGGGATCGTTTCGTCAATGCCGTGCCGTTATTAATTATAAACGCCTGCTAAATACTTGACGAAAGAGGGGATTTTTGCGATAGATAAACCATCCAGACCAATGGGTTATGTACGTCCTGGCGGCAGACAGGGTTTGGTTTTTTCCTTTCCATCATTGCGCTACACTCCATACCACTCTCCAGTACGTTGCCTCAAGCCCGAATTCAGGATTTGCGCATTTTGCCTGTTTTGTGAAGAATTACGGCACTGATTAGCGTTTCGTTTAAAGATATGAACATGACACTTCAAGGAGGCAGCTTATGAAAATGGTCAATCGAGTGATGGGCGGTTTGGTTTTGATGTTGGTTTTTTTTCATGCGATTTCATGGCAGGCGGATGCAGTGACGTATGGCACTCCAAAATGGCGTTTTGATGATATTGGCGGCGTATATTCATCTCCGGCCATCGGTGCGGATGGCATGCTCTATTTTGGATCCTATGACGGCCACCTCTATGCCCTCAATTCCACCACCGGCGCGGAGCAATGGTCGTTTGACACCGGAAGCGCGGTACTCTCTTCCCCGGCCATCGGGTTGGACGGCACCATCTATATAGCCTCTTCCACCCATCTTTATGCCATCGATCCCACCAATTACAACACCCCGAAATGGACGTATACAGCAGGTGGGCCGATTTCTTCCTCTCCGGCCATCGGGGCGGATGGCACCATCTATTTGGGCTCTGATGACAACAAACTCCACGCGATAAACCCCATTAACGGAACCTTGAAATGGGATTTTCTCACCGGGGATGATGTGCGGTCTTCTCCGGCCATCGGCATGGACGGCACTATTTATGTCGGGTCTTTTGACGACAATCTTTACGCCTTCAACCCGAACGGGACGAAAAAATGGGAATGCACCACTACCGGCGATATCTATTCCTCCCCGGCCATCGGACCGGATGGCACACTCTACGTTGGGTCCAATGACAGTTATGTGGGCGCCAAGGACGGCAAACTTTATGCGATCAACCCCAACGGAACCCCGAAATGGAGCTATACCACCGGCGGTTCGGTTTCTTCGTCCCCGGCTATCGCGTCTGACGGCACCATCTACGTCGGCTCCAATGATGACAAACTTCACGCGGTCAATCCGGACGGTAGTCCAAAATGGGCATCTGCCACCCTGGGCAATGTGCAATCATCCCCTGCCATCGGCGTGGACGGCGCCATTTATGTGGGCTCCGCCGATCACAATGTGTATGCGTTCAACCCGGACGGAACCCAGAGGTGGGCTTGCCCCACTACCCTGGATGTTTACTCGTCCCCGGCCATCGGCCCGGACAGCAGCACCGTCTATGTGGGCTCCGAAGATGGCAGCCTCTATGCCATTGCTGAATACAACGGAGGCCTGGGGCGCACGCCCTGGCCCATGTTCCGCCATGACGTGAAGCATAAGGGGAGTCTTCTTGGCTCGGTAAAATGGGCGTTTGCCACGGGAGATAGCGTGGAGTCCTCTCCGGCCATTGGTCCAGACGGCACTATTTATGTGGGCTCGAATGATTACTATTTTTATGCATTCTATCCGGATGGCCGTCAAAAATGGGTCTTTCAGGAAGAAGAGTCTTTCATTAGTGATCCGGCCATCGCTTCTGACGGCACTGTTTACGCTGCCGCATATAGTGGCAAGCTATATGCCTTCAACCAGGACGGCATTCCGAAATGGGTCTTTCAACTCGGCGAATATATGGAATCTTCTCCGGCCATCGGCGCTGACGGAACGGTTTACGTGGGGTCACCGGACAATAAATTTTACGCCATCAATCCGGTTACCGGAATAGCAAAGTGGAGTCTGGAACTGGGGGAATATGTGAAATCCTCGCCCGCCATCGGGCCGGACGGCACCATCTATGCGTGTGCAGGCGGAATTCTTTATGTGATCCATCCCGGCGGAAGCATCAAGTGGAGCTACGGCACCGGGCCGGATCCCATAAATTCATCCCCGGCCATCGGCACGGACGGCACCATCTATATCGGCTCCAATAATGACAAGATAGACGCATTGAATCCGGATAACTCGCTGAAATGGAGCCGTACCGTCGGCGGCGACGTAACTTCATCGCCCGCCATCGGCGCGGACGGCACCATTTATGTGGGCTGTAATGACGACAATCTCTATGCGATCAACGCAAACGGAACCCTGAAATGGACGTATCCCACCGGCGGCAGCGTGTGGTCGTCTCCGGCCATCGGGGCGGACGGCACCATTTATGTGGGATCCAATGACGACAATCTCCACGCGGTCAATCCCGACGGCACCGAAAAATGGACCTACTTCACCGGCGGCAATATATATTCCTCCCCAGCCATCGCCCCGGAAGGCACGGTTTATGTGGGGTCCAATGACGGCAACTTCTATGCGATTTACGGCAATTCCATGGGACTCGCGAAAACGCCGTGGCCCATGTTCCACCATGACTTGAAGCACACGGGCCGGGTTCCCGTGGCCGCCATGCCCTGGGTGCCGCTCCTGCTGTTGGGGGATTGATTGGGGGCGTTATGTAACATAAATGAGTTCAGATATATCCGGCCGCATATAATTTGGAAATCAGAAGAAAGCCGATTCGGCATATAACCCTCAATAATAGAGAGATATCGTAATGAAAATGATCTGTCGCGGGATGCGTGTTTTGGTCTTAACGTTTATATTGATTCCCATGGCTTTAGAACATGCGTCTGCGACCCTCCCGGACGGCACCCAGAAGTGGGTTTTCCCCATTGCGGGCCGCGGGTATTCCTCGCCGGCCATCGGCCCGGACGGGACCATTTATGTGGGCTCCGGTGACTTCAATCTTTATGCCATCAACCCGGATGACCACACTCAGAAGTGGGCCTTTCTCACCGGCGGGAATGTAAAATCCTCACCGGCCATCGGAAAGGACGGGACCATTTATGTGGGTTCCCAGGATAACAAGCTCTATGCGATCGACCCCGCCACCGGATTGCAGAAGTGGGCCTTTACCACCCTGGGGGATGTGGACTCCTCGCCGGCCATCGGCACGGACGGGACCATTTATGTGGGATCATTTGACACGAATCTCTACGCAATCAGACCGGATGGCACCCAGAAGTGGGTTTTTACAACCGGGGGCGTCGTGTATTCCTCTCCGGCCATCGGCCCGGATGGGACCATTTATGTGGGATCCGGAGATACCAACCTCTATGCGATCAGCCCCAACGGTATTCAGAAGTGGGCTTTTACCACCGGGGAGGTTGTGTATTCCTCTCCGGCCATCGGAACGGATGGCACCATCTATGTTGGTTCGAAAGATGACAAACTCTATGCGATCACGCCCGAAGGCCTTTATAAGTGGGACTTTCCCACTCTTGGGGATGTGGACTCGTCGCCGGCCATTGGCACGGACGGCACCATCTACGTGGGGTCTGTTGATAACAAACTCTACGCGATCAACCCGGATGGCACCAAAAAATGGGATTTCCCCACTTTATGGGGTGTGAAATCCTCCCCGGCCATCGGCGCGGACGGGACCATCTATGTGGGCGGAGATAGCGACCAGCTATATGCGATCAACCCCGCCGACGGAGCTGAGAAGTGGCGTTTTTCCACCGGAGGGGACGTGGTTACCTCCCCGGCCATCGGATTGGACGGTACTCTTTATGTGAGCTCGCAAGATCAAAATCTCTATGCAGTTTATGGAATTTCCGGGGGGCTGGCGCGCACGCCCTGGCCCATGTTTCGCCACGACGTGGCGCATACGGGAAATCTCCCTGGAGAATTCAAGTGGGCCTTTGGCGCCGGGGACAGGGTGACTTCCTCTCCGGCCATTGGTGATGATGGAACCATCTATGTGGGCTCCTGGAATAATAACTTATACGCGATTAATCCGGATGGCACGCAAAAGTGGGTTTTCCCCGCCGGGGATTGGGTGACTTCCTCTCCGGCCATCGGATCAGACGGCACCATCTATGTGGGCTCCTATGATGAAAATCTCTATGCGATCAATCCCGCCAATGGAATAGAGAAATGGCATTTTTACACCTTTGGATGGGTGACTTCCTCTCCGGCCATTGGCGCGGACGGGACCATCTATGTGGGCTCTTATGATAAAAAACTTTATGCGATCAACCCCAATGACGGCAGCCAGAAATGGGCCTTTACCACCGGGGATGCTGTGCATTCTTCGCCGGCCATTGGCCCGGACGGGACCATCTATGTGGGTTCCACGGATAAAAAGCTATATGCGATCAACCCCGGCGACGGCAGCCAGAAATGGGTTTTTACCACCGGGAAATATGTGTATTCCTCACCGGCCATCGGGTTGGACGGAACCGTCTATGTAGGTTCGTTTGACAACAACCTCTATGCGATCAACCCCAATGACGGCAGTCAGAAGTGGGCCTTTACCACCGGGAATCAGGTGTATTCCTCCCCTGCCATCGGCGCGGATGGCACCATTTATGTGGGCTCTCTTGACGGCAAACTTTATGCGATCGACCCCGCCACCCACACCGCGAAGTGGGAGTTTGCCGCTGTGGTCAGTGTGTCTTCCTCCCCGGCCATCGGGCGGGACGGCACCATTTATGTGGGCTCTGGTGACAAGATCCATGCCATCAACTCGGACGGCACCAGCAAGTGGAATTTTACCGCCGGGGGAAGTGTGGCTTCTTCGCCTGCTATTGGACCCGATGGCACCGTCTATGTGGGCTCCAATGACGGCAACCTCTATGCAATTTATGATAATTCCGGCGGATTGGCCCGCACGCCGTGGCCCATGTTTCACTGTGACTTGAGACATACGGGCCGGGTTCCTGCAGCCGCCATGCCCTGGGTGCCGCTGCTGCTTTTGGAATGAATAGTTCCATAAAAATAAATCATTTTATAAACTTAATGATGCTAAGGAGATGACTTCATGAAATGTATCAATCGAATGACGGTCGGTTTGATTTTGACGCTGGTTTTGCTTCATGCAACTTCATGGCATGCTTCTGCAGTTTCGTATGGCTCCCCACAGTGGACTTTTAACACGGGAGGCGGCGTGTTTTCATCACCAGCCATCGGCGCGGATGGAACCATTTATGTGGGTTCGTATGATGGCAATCTCTATGCGGTTAACTCCATCGGCAACCAGAAATGGGCCTTCGATACCGGAGCTGCGGTGGGGTCATCGCCGGTCATCGGCCCGGACGGGACCATCTATATCGGTTCTGCTACCAATCTCTATGCCATCGATCCCGCTACCCACGCCCCGAAATGGACGTACACCGCCGGGGGCGCTATTTCTTCCTCGCCGGCCATCGGCGGGGACGGCACCATCTATGTGGGCTCCGATGACAATAAACTTCACGCAATAAACCCCATTAACGGCACCCAGAAGTGGTTTTTTCTCACCGGGGATGATGTGCGGTCCTCACCAGTTGTGGGCATGGACGGCACCATTTATATCGGTTCTTTTGACAACAAGTTTTACGCCATCAACCCGAACGGGACGAAAAAATGGGAATTTGCCACCGGCGGCGATGTGTTTTCCTCCCCGGCCATCGGGCCGGACGGCACCATCTATGTGGGATCCAAAAACGGCAAGCTTTATGCGATCAACCCCAACGGATCTCCAAAATGGAACTATACCGCCGGGGGTCCGGTTTCTTCGTCCCCGGCCATCGGCGCGGACGGCACCATCTATGTGGGCTCCAATGATGATAAGCTCCATGCCGTTAACCCGGACGGGACGTTCAAATGGGACTATGCCACTTCCGGCAATGTGGTTTCCTCTCCGGCCATCGGCGTACACGGCACCATTTATGTGGGCTCTGCAGATCACAATGTGTATGCGATCGACCCCGACACCCACATCCCGGACTGGACTTGCACCACTGCCCTGGATGTTTACTCGTCCCCGGCCATTGGCGATGGCGGCACCGTCTATGTGGGTTCCGATGACGGCAGTCTCTATGCCATCCAAGAATATCCGGGCGGCCTGGGGGGGACGCATTGGCCCATGTTCCGTCATGACGCAAGGCATAAGGGGAATCTTCTTGGCGGGGTAAAATGGGCGTTCACCACCGGGGAAAACGTGACTTCCTCCCCGGCCATCGCTCCGGACGGCACCATCTATGTGGGTTCAGAGGATTACAACCTCTATGCCATTAATCCGGACGGCAGTCAAAAATGGTCATTTCCAGCGGACGAGTCTTTCGTAAGCGATCCGGCCATCGCTTCGGACGGCACCGTTTACGCCGCCGCATATAGTGGCAAGCTTTACGCGATCCCCCCGGATGGTAGCGCCGCGAAATGGGTCTTTCAGCTCGGGGAATATATGGAGTCCTCCCCGGCCGTCGGCGCGGACGGCACGGTTTACGTAGGTTCGCCGGACAATAAATTTTACGCCATCAACCCGATTACCGGAACAGCAAAGTGGAGCCTGGAACTGGGAGAATATGTGAAATCCTCGCCCGCCATCGGGTCAGACGGCACCATCTACGCATGTGCAGGCGGAATTCTTTATGTGATCCATCCCGGCGGCACCATCAAGTGGAGCTATGGAACCGGACCGGATGACATCACTTCCTCTCCGGCCATCGGCGCGGACGGCACCATCTATATCGGTTCCAATAATGACAAGATAGATGCCTTGAACCCGGATAACTCGCTGAAATGGAGCCTTACCGTCGGGGGCGACGTAACCTCTTCCCCGGCCATCGGCGCGGATGGCACCATTTATGTGGGCGTCGGCGATAAACATCTTTATGCCATCAACCCGGACGGCACCGAAAAATGGAAATATAATATCGACAATTATATCTACTCCTCGCCGGCCATCGGTGCGGACGGCGTTATTTATGTGGGTTCCATCTCGAAAAAGCTCCATGCCATCAACCCGGACGGCACTGAAAAATGGGCATGCGCCACCGGGTATTACGTGTATTCCTCCCCGGCCATCGGCCCGGACGGCACCATCTATGTGGGCTCCAATGATGGCAACTTCTATGCGATTTATGGAAATTCCGGGGGACTCGCGAAAACACCCTGGCCCATGCACCGCCAGAATCTCCAGCGCACAGGCCGGATGCCGTCCAAAAACGCCATGCCCTGGGTGCCGCTGCTGCTGTTGGGGGATTGATTTCAAAGAGACGGTCTTAAAAAAAAGAACGTTGTCCGGGCGCGGATTGCCGGAATGGTTCCGGCCCGGATGCAAACCTTGGTCAAGGAGACATGACGATGAAAACAAACCGATGTCTGAACGGGATGCTGTTTTTAATGCTTGCTGGTTCTATGTTGATTCCGGGATACGCCGGGGCCCATGAACCGGGCACGTTGAAATGGGCCTTTGCTGCGGGGAACCAGGTGAATTCCTCTCCGGCCATCGGCGCGGACGGGACCATCTATGTAGGCTCAAATGATTACAAACTCTATGCCGTCAACCCGAACGGCGGCAAAAAATGGGAATTTTCTACCGGAGGTTGCATTTATTCTTCGCCTGCCATCGGCGCGGACGGGATCATTTATGTGGGATCCCAGGATCACAAACTTTACGCCGTTAACCCGGACGGCAGCAAAAAATGGGAGTTTACTGCCGGGCAAGAGGTGAATTCATCGCCCGCCATCGCGTCTGACGGGACCATCTATGTGGGTTCCAATGACAACAATCTTTATGCGATTGATCCTATAACCGGTTTGGAGAAGTGGCGATTTCCAACCGGAGGGGAGGTGTGGTCTTCTCCCGCCATCGGGCCGGACGGCACTATCTATGTGGGTTCCTGGGACAAGAAGTTTTATGCCGTCAACCCGGACGGCGGCAAAAAATGGGAATTTGCCACCGGGGATGTGGTGAGGTCCAAGGCGGCCATCGGGCCGGACGGCACCATCTATGTGGGATCCAATGATGACAAGATTTACGCCCTGAATCCCGGCGCCGGCACCAAAAAATGGGAATTTGCCACCGGCGACGACATGTATTCAAAGCCCGCCATCGGATCGGACGGCGCCCTGTATGCGGGGTCATGGGATCAAAAGCTCTATGCCATCAATCCGGACGGGACTCAGAAGTGGGCATTCGCAACCGGGGATTATGTGTTTTCCTCCCCGGCCATCGGCGCGGACGGGACCATTTATGTGGGCTCTTATGATAACAAATTCTATGCGATCAATCCCAACGGCACCCAGAAGTGGGCTTTTACCACCGGAGGAGATGTGGAATCTTCGCCGACCATTGGATCAGACGGAACCATCTATGTGGGGTCTCATGATAGAAATCTCTATGCGATTTATGGAGCGGCAGGCCCGGCCCCCATGCCGGGCCTGCCGCTCCTGCTCTTGGGAGATTGATGCAGCAACCGGCGGCATTAAAATACAATCATAAGGAGAATTCCATCATGAATCACCCGATTTTTTTGATGTTTTCGGTCTTGATGACCCTTTTCGGAGCGCTTGCGGCTGGTCCGCAAACGGTTTTTGCCGTCTGTGATTACCAGCCGGACTGTTATGGCTGCTTTTGTTTCGACGACACGGGGGCCTGGGACCCCGGCGGCGGATTCATTCAGGATGTGGCCAAGCAAACCCTCGGAACACGGGAATCCTGCGCCTGCCCTGGAGTGCCCGCCTGCGACTGGGACCCGGACCCCACAGACCCGGACAGAAGCTTCAGCAATGGTGGTAAGCCCTATTACCAGATGGTTCTCGGGTGCGTGGAGCCCTTTGATGCCTTTTCCATCGCCGTTATGATGGACTGGGGCGGCACGTCCTTTAACAGGAGAACCGCCTGGTGTTCGGAAACCGTCAGTTTCTGGCACAAGCACACGTATATCCCCTATACCGGGGGATATTGCTGCGACTGGCATCCCAACTGGCAGATCTACAGCGCCCATGACCTGATGCAGTGGTATGCCCACGAGGGACTGTTTGACGACGGCCGGGGCCGCTGGATTCATTCTCATCAGGTGGATTATGAAAATTTTCAGCTCGGGGTCACCGTCCCGGTGCCTGGCGCGTATGTGGCGATCCGGGGCTATCAGACGGGAAATCCCGATCAGTGGCTGGACTGGGGCGAAACCGGGCACAGCCTGATTATTGACGAGATGTGGGTTCATCGGGACAGATTTGGAAATGTTTTCAAGATCAAGGTGAGCCTTCTGGAAGGCAACAGCGGGGACATTGTCCGCAATGATCACGAATGGGACGATATTCTGGATTTGACCTCCCAGGGACCGGCCTTTCTCGGGTCGCGCAAGATATTCGGTTTCGGCATCGACCGCGACGCATCCGGACAGCCCGTCTATGATCCGGGCCGTTTGCACTATATTAATTATTCATACGCAAAGGCTTCTCGCGTCTATCCTGTTCCCGATGCCACCGACCCGCAATGGAATGAGGCGCAATTTCAGGCGGTGTCCGCTTACGCCGAACTGGTCCGGAAGGGGGGTGGCCCGCTGGTGACGCCGTCGTCACCCAAGTTGACTTTCGACGCCCTTCCGGATGAGCAGAATCCCTGGAATTTTCCGAATGTGCCGGAGGAATACACGGTGGATATCGACCTTCTGGATGAATACCCGCTGCCCGTCACCGGCATGGAGCTGATATGGGACGGCGGGTTTTTGCCCCTGGGATATAAAATCAAACATGCGGGAAACGACAACCAATATGAGGAGGAGCCGGTTCCGGATTTTTCCGGCCTCCAATTTCCACAAATACCCAAAAATTATCATGTGCCGGTCGCTTTTTTGAAAAATCAGGAAAAGGTCCGCCATGTGCGCCTGATTTTTCCTTCCGGGACGTTTAAAAAACCGGCGGCATTGAAAGCGATCAACTTCCAGTCCGCCGGGCCTTATGAAGACGCGGAAATCAGCCCGGATCTGACGGTCCGCTATCCTGCCATGCCGTGGCTGCCGCTTCTGCTGCTGCTTGATTAAACCTGAAAGGAGGCGTCAATGTTTAACCACTGCCTGTTTTTTGTATTTCGCGGATTGCTATTTTTGATGTTAACAATGCTCCCGGCGCTCGGGGTATGGGCAGCGCCCATGCCGGAGACGTTTTATGTATCGCCGTTTGGAGTGGATGCCAATCTTCGTCCCGGCTCCGAAGCACAGCCCTGGCGGCATATCAGCTATGCCCTCAGCCGGGTGGAGGTGAGCAGCGGCGATATCATCATTGTGATGAATGACGGTATTGAAGCCAGCGATGACTATGTGGAGAACGTCACCGTCAACAAAAGCGTGAAGATTCGCGGAGCCGACACCGATGTGTATGCGCCGGTAGTCAAGGCGTCACTTGCAAATCTCAGCGTTTTTGATGTGACCGCCAGCGGGGTTGAGATTAAAGGCCTTTGCATTTACGGCGCCACCACCGCTACGGCAGCGATTAAACTAAATTGCGTCAGCAACTGCCTGATTGAGAGAAATTACTGCGGCGTGACGTCTACCCACAGAAACGCCTATGGCATTCTGGTCAGAGCAGGCGGCCAGAACATCATCAGGAGTAATTGGGCAGACGCCAACACCGGGGCAGGCATCGTCCTTTTGGAAACTTCCGGGAATCGAATCGAATCCAATCACCTGGCAAATAACGCCAACGGCATTCTTTTTGTCCAGGCCGGATCCGCCAACGTAATTACAACTAACGTGATTCAAAACAATACCAGCGGGGGAGCCGGCGTTGGCCTGAAATTCGGCGCCGCCACCGCCCAAAATGTCGCTTCAGGAAATTTCATAGACCAAAATGATATCGGCGTTGATCTGGATGGCATGGCGGGCGGCATCATCGCGGCCAACATTTTGCGAAACAACGGCATCGGGCTGCATGTGCCGGCTTATGCGGCTGCTAACAACATCTTCCGGAATGAGTTTGACAATACCATCGATATCGATTCAGCCGCCAGCGGGTATAGTATCGGATCTTCCATACCGCTCTTCTATCTCTATCAATCGCGCTATTACAAGCATTTTGCAGGCAACTTCTATGCTGATTATACAGGCAGCGACGCAAATGGGGACGGCATCGGCGACACGCCCTATGGCGCAGCCGGCTGCCAGGACAACCAACCCCTGATGGATTCGGTTTCATCATGCAGGCTGTATGGCTGGTCCCTGTATCACTCCGGCGGCATCGGCAGGTTGGTTGAAAACTGTTTTTCCTCTGCGGGCGAGGTCGTGCCCATTGCGCCCCTCGTGACCAAGGTCTTTTCAACCACCTCTGCTTTTGCTGAAAAATGGATATTCGGGGGTGGAAGTGCAAGCGGACAAACCACCTGGACGGGCTGGCTGACGTTTGTTTCTCCGCCGCCGTCAGGCCAGGTCATCGAGGTAACCTTTGGCATCAGCGACCTGGGTGGGGCAAACTTTCAGGCCCTGGGTCCGCAAGTTGCCGTTATCGGCGACGGCGCCAGCCGCATTCTCCACTTCACTAATGATCCAAATACCTTTATGCTGCCAGCAGGCAAGTGTTTGGCGGTCCGGCTCCACAATCCGGGCGCAACAAATTTGGAAATGATGGTCGGCGGCGCAGCCGGCATGATTTTCGCACCAATTAACAGCAGGCCCTTCGTCCCATTGCCGCCGCTGCTCCTGCTACTTGAATAGGGTAAAAGAGAGAAAACGAAATTTCCGAAATTGACATATCAGCCGGGTTTTGCGATATGTGAAGCATTCAACTGCAATTTCCCGCCAATCCAATCAAGGAGATATGCCCATGAAAACCGCATTCCGCATAACCGGCATTTGTGTTCTGCACCGACGCGTCCGTCAGCGTCGCGCTCGGCGACCTTGCCTGGACCGGGGGAACGGGCATGCTGATGGTTTATGAGGTTTATGCTCTGTCCGGCATTGATATGAAAGCCGGCCCAGTATTGATGGGCGGCGTGACGCCCATACCGCTGCTGTTAGAATAATTTCAGAGAAAGCCTCCGGAGGCTTTTTTTAACGCCTGAAACATCAGCCGTCTATTTGACCATGGCAAAGGCCTGCGCTGAGAAGCTTTTTGCTTTGAATTGGTGAAGTTGGGCTGAAATAAAAATATCTTTTCCCTTCCATCTGTTCCGTGTATTCTGTGTTTGCCGTGATGATACCTATTTTCGCGGCGGCAAATTTTCCATGTCTGTCAAAAAATTAATATAATATCAAAAATTTATAAAGGAACACCCCATGTCCATTATCACTATTTCCAAAGGTTCATACACCAGGGGCACCGAAGTCGCGGAAACCCTGGCCAAAAAATTAGGTTATGACTGCATCTCCAGGGATATCCTGATCCAGGCGTCGGAGGAATTCAATATTCCGGAAATCCAGCTCATCGGCGCCATTCATGACGCCCCGTCCATTCTGGAGCGCTTCACCCACGGCAAGGAGCGTTACGTGAAGTATATCCGCAAGGCGCTCCTTCAGCATGTCCGGAAGGACAATGTGGTGTATCATGGTCTGGCCGGGCATTTTTTTCTTCAGGATATTCCCCATGTGTTTAAAATCCGGATTATCGCGGACATGGAAGACCGGGTCCGGGAAGAGGTCCGGCGGACGGCCATTTCTCCCGAAAAAGCCTTGTATAATCTGAAAAAGGATGATGACGAGCGCCGGAAATGGGGTTTGCAACTATACGGCATCGACCCTTGGGACAGCAGTCTCTATGACATGGTTCTGCACATCAAGACCATCACGGTGAAAGACGCAAGCGAGGTGATCTATCAGATGGTGCAAACCCCGGTGTTTAAGACCACCCCGGAATCCCAGATGGTTCTGGACGATCTCCTGCTTGCCGCAACCGTGGAGGCGGCCCTGGTGAAAGTCGCCCCAACCATCAAGGTGACGGCGGATGAAGGCGTTGTTTATATAGGTAATGTGGACGCCCCGATAACGGTCAAACAAAACATTCTGGCGGAGATCAAGTCCCTTGCCGAAAAAGTAAATGGTGTGAAAAAGGTGGTTCTCGGTTTGCAGGAAAAAAAAGACGAATACCATACCGTGAATCCGTTCCATAATATTTGAAGGCGGCGCGAGTCAATCAGAGGGCATCATGTCCATTGTGACCATATCCAGGGGTTCATACAGCCGGGGGCGGGAAGTCGCCGAAAAGCTGGCGGCGGCTTTAAATTATGAATGCCTTTCCCGGGAAATCGTTCTGGAGGCGTCCGAGCAATTTAATATTCCCGAAATCAAGCTGGTGCGCGCCATCCATGACGCGCCCTCGATTCTGGACCGATTCACGTATGGCCGGGAACGGTATATCGCTTTTTTCCGGGCGGCCCTCTTGAAACGCCTGCAAAAAGACAACGTGATTTATCATGGTCTGGCCGGGCACGTCTTTTTGCAGAAAATCCCCCATGTCTTGAAAGTGCGGATTATCGCCAATCTGGAGGACCGGATCAGGGAAGAGATGAAACGGGAAAAAATATCCGCTGACCAGGCGCGCCAGATGCTCGTGAAAGACGATGCGGAACGGCGCCGGTGGTCCATGGCGCTTTATGGTCTGGACACATGGGACCAGCGGTTTTATGACATGACCCTGCATCTGGACACCATGGATGTGGAGGATGCAGTGTCGGCCATTCTCCATTCGGTTTCCCGCCCTTGCTTTCAAACCACGCCCCAGAGTAGGGAACTGCTTGACGATCTGTCCCTGAGCGCCCAGGTTTCGGCCGCGCTGGTGCGTGATTTTCCCAAGGTAACGGCGGATGCCGGAAACGGGACGGTATATGTCAATGTCAGGGGGTCTCTGGTGGATGAAAAAACAATAGCCGCAAAGGTGCGGCGAATCGCGGAAAAGGTTCCAGGCGTAAAAAAGGTCCATGTGAATATCATTGCCCATGCCATCGAGGACTGAGCATGAAACCGGAAAAATACGGAAGTCTGTCCGGTTCTGGCATCACCTTTTGGCGCCGAATTTTCCCTTTCCTGCGATGGTGGCGTTTTATCGGGTGGGACACCATCCGGGCGGACCTCATGGCCGGTTTGACCGGCGCGGTGATCGTCCTGCCTCAGGGCGTCGCCTTTGCCATGATCGCCGGGCTTCCCCCGGAATACGGGTTATATACCGCCATCGTGGTTCCGCTCGTCGCCGCCTTGTTCGGTTCTTCCCTGCACCTGATTTCCGGCCCCACCACCGCCATTTCCATTGTTATCCTCTCGTCCCTCAGCCCCATGGCACCGCCCGGTTCACCGGAATTCATCCGTCTCGCGATCACCCTCACCTTTTTGGCCGGTGTGTTTCAATTGGCGCTGGGGATGGCCCGCATGGGCATTCTGGTGAATTTTGTGTCCCATTCCGTAATTATCGGGTTTACCGCCGGGGCCGCCATTCTTATTATTACCAGCCAGATGGGGCATGTATTGGGGATAGAGATGCCCAAGGCCGCGTCTTTTTTGACCACCTGGCAAACGATTTTTCAGCAAATCACCAGGGCAAATCCCTATGCGGCGGTTGTGGCTGCAAGCGCTCTGGCTTGCGCTATGGCGTTTAAATGGCTGCGGCCCCGATGGCCGGGGCTTCTGTTTGCACTGGCGGCCGGAAGCCTGATGGCCGTATTTCTGGGCGCTGAATCCCACGGCATCCGGCTCATGGCGCCGCTGCCCGCCCGCCTGCCGCCATTTTCCCTGCCGTACATGGACATCGGCGCCATTCGGCAGCTCGCGCCGAAAGCCTTTGCCGTGGCGCTCATCGGCCTTATTGAAGCGCTGTCCATTGCGCGCTCCATCGCGGCGTTTTCGCGCCAGCCCATTGACGGCAGTCAGGAATTCATCGGGCAGGGATTGTCCAATATCATAGGCAGTTTTTTTTCATGCTATGCGGGCTCAGGCTCTTTCACCCGTTCCGGCATCAACTATCATGCCGGGGCCATGACGCCGTTGTCCGCTGTTTTTTCGGCCATATTTCTGGCCCTGATTCTGCTATTGGTTGCGCCGGTCACCGAATACCTGCCCATCCCGGCCATGGCCGGGGTCATTCTGCTGGTGGCGTTTGGTCTGATCGATTTCCATCATATCCGGGTGATTACCCGGACCAGCAAACAGGAAGCGGCCATCATGGGCACCACGTTTCTGGCCACGCTGGCCCTTGATCTGGAATTCGCCATATACGCGGGGGTTCTGTTGTCTTTGTTTTTCTACCTGCGCCGGACCGCCCATCCCGAAATCGTCAGCATGATGCCCGGCCAGGACGACGCCGGAGAGATTTGCGGGCTGCCTGACAAGCATTGCCCGGCCCTTACCATCATCCGTATCGACGGGTCTCTCTTTTTCGGGGCCGTGAACCATATTACAGAGTATTTTCAAAATATTGACAAACACATCACGCCCAAGGCCCATGTCCTCATCGTGGCTTACGGCATTAATTTCATCGATATCACCGGCGCGGAAATGCTGGTGAACGAAGCGGTTCGAAGGCGCGGCATGCGCGGGGATTTATATCTTTGCGGGGTGAAACCCCAAGCCAGAAGCGTGCTTGAGCGGGGCGGATACATCGGCAAAATCGGGGAAGACCATATTTTTGCATCCGAAACCGAAGCCATTGCCGGAATCTTAAAAAAAATCCATCATCCGGAATGCAAAAAATGCCGGTTCCCAGTGTTTAACGAGTGCAAACGACAAGGAGAAACAAGCACACCATGACCATCATCGAAAAAATCCATCTATCATTTCTGAGGGCGCTCATCCGCTTTCTCTGCTTCATGCCCTATGGCGTCGCCGTGGCCCTTGGAAGATCCTTCGGCCGGCTTGCGGCGATGATTCTGCCCATGCACTTGAAGATCGGCGTCATGCAGGTTCGGGCCACCCTGGGCATTGATGACGCGGAGGAATTCATGAAAACAGTGTTCATGAATCAGGGTGAGCTTTATGTGGACGCCATCCGGACTGCGTATATGACCGATGACGAACTGAAAGCCTATGTGGATTTTCAGGGAAGGGAGCATTTTGAAAAAGCCCGGGCCGAGGGCCGCAACATCATGATCATCTCGCCCCACATGAATTGGGAGGTTCTCGGGAACACGCCCCGCATCCTTGATGCGGAGATCTGCGTCATGGCGGACTATATCAAAAGCCCGGTGGTGCAGGCCATCGCGGACGAAATCCGGTCCAGATACCGGATTGCCCTGCTGCCGCCCAAGGGTGGCATGGTAAAGAACTATATCAGCCAGCTCAGGGCAGGGCGCATTGTGGGAATCATCATCGACCAGAAAGGCAAGCGCGAGGACCGGGTGTTTTGTGACGTGCTTGGCCTGCCCGCGCCCACCAATCCTTCCCCTGCCTACATCGCTCTGCAAGGCGATGCCGTTATCCTGCCCCTGTATGGGTTCAAGGAGGGGGGCCGATTTGTTTTCCGCTTCACAAAACCCATTGATTCAAGGGATTTCGGCAATGACTACAAAGAGATAGACAAAATTGCCGACTACTGGAAATCAAGGGCCGTGAGAGACTTAAGCAGCGCTTTGCACGGGTGGATATCCGAGACCGTCCGGGAAAAACCCGGCCAGTGGTTCTGGCTCCACTGCCGGTGGGCCAAAAGGGCCGAGATGAAACAACTCGTCAAGGAAGGCGGGGATTTCAGAGCGTTCGTCCTTTCCCAGGCAAAGGATGATCATCCGATGGAAACCGCGCAGGAAGGCATGTGTTAAAAGCGTCTGATTTCATTTAATTAAATATTATGACGGGTAATTTTATGGAGTGCGAGGGCTCGCCATCGCGATACGCGGCGTCAAGCCGCCGCACTCCATAGGAATCCCGAAGGGATGCCGGATATAGCCAAGGGTTGCGATTTGTGCCCAAAAGGCGCATACGTCGATTTTTTTATTCCGAAAAGAGAATCTGCCTGTTCACAACCTGAACCGGGCGCCTTGACGTGAAGATTCCCGTGTACATCTTTTGAAATAAAAGATGATGTGTATTATCTGGTTTCCAGATAATACACATCAAAAATACAGATGTTGTTGTAATATTATGAAATAAAAGCCTATTATGGATTTTTCAGCCTGCGTATTATCTGAAAGCAAAGCTGAAAAACGTTTTTATCAGGAAACCATATATACTTATGTTGGCCTTTAAGGAATACTAATGCCCTTAACTGCAAAAACAAATTCTGGAGAAAGAGTCTTTGCCCCCGAACTCGGAGATAAAAATCAGGAATTTTTCTGTCCTTTTTGTAATGCCCAAATGAGTTTTGTCGATGCTGAAGTAAGAATCAAACATTTTAGGCACTTGGTAAAGGCACAATGTAGTTATGAACCAGAAACTGAGGAACATGAGCATTACAAGTATGCTGTCTATAAAAGCCTAAACGCAGCTGGAATTGGAAATGTGTTCATTGAACACCCTGTGGAGAAGTTAATTGCTGATGTCTATCTGGAAAGATCAGGGAAACCGAATGTAGCTTTTGAAATTCAAGCATCAAATTATAATATCTCAAAGTACGAAGATAAAATTGCCTATTATGCTTTTCGTGATATCCTTTTGGTATATATATTCATCGGAGATGTTTTTTGCAATGAAGTCCGCCCGAATATCTATTCACTTAAAGAAATCGAGAAACGGATATTTGACGAGAAAAAATATAACGATACAGTCATAGGCTGTTATATGAATGAGGATATCATCACAAAACCATCATTCTTCCCGAAATATGCAAAAGGCGGAGATGGTTTTTGTAGCAACCGATTTATAATGAGCTACGATGGCACAAAAAGAATGAAAATTGACGAATACTTAACCTATGTAAATAATTTTGTTGTAGCTCTTCGCTACTTGCCAAAGTGTCTTCATGGGGCAACAACTTTTGAAAAGCATCGCGGTAAAATTACACGTTACAAGGTAGTTTGTGCTATTTGCAAAAAATTTATAAAGTGGCTTCCAAATAACGAAGCACGAAATCTTGGTCTTGATATTTGAAAACAAGGCCAACAATTTGCTGCACGGGAGCGCAAAAAGCTGCGCCCCGTGAGCAACACGTTATCCATGAACACACGGCATTTGGCATTGAACTTCCCGGATATGATTTTGCGCGCAAATGATTTAAAAACGCTGGCCCCTGAATCCCGTATTACCCTGCCGGATGGCCATTCCAGGAAGGATGAACCAGCCCGGATTTTATCATGCGGGATATCCCGCATGATCCAAGTACGCATTTTTGCGTGATGGCCGGAATAAGGTACAAGGTACGCCGAATACTGCCAATGGGTTTGTTTTTTATTCTGCCGGCACCCGGTCAATGACCGGAAACACCATGCCGTAAATTCTGAATATATCAATAATTGAGGATAGTTTTATATCATCGCCCGCGCATCAACCAGATGAACGAATACACGGACAGACAGATAATCAACGCGGCCGGGGCCTTGGGTCTCGCGGTTTCATCCATCCGCAGGGATATTGATATCAGCGGCAGCCCCCAGCGAAGCGAATTCCGGTGCGTGGTGGAATGCGCGGACCAAGCGCGCTATGTGATGGAAAATATCCACCCCCGAATGGTGGATAAAAAACACGCCATTATAAACCGGCTCGACTTTGTGGCAGGCCAGGGACTTTCCGGCGTATATCCGTATATCCGGGCGGCAAACGGGGAACCAATCATCCAGAGCGACGGCCGATTCTGGCAGGCGTCCCCCTATATTCCGGGGGTGCGGCTGTCAAGGCCCGGTTTTGAATGCGATTCGTGGCGGGGCGAGGCAATGGCGGAATTTTGCGTCAGTCTGCATCAAAAATCTTGTAATATACCGGAAAAACTGCGAAATAAAAATTTTTCCATCGTGGAGTATATTCGTGCGCTTATGGCACCGATTAAACGACAACAACCTGAATTACATGAAAAAATCCGTCCGGCAGCGGATTTTATTGAAACGCGCCTCGCCCCTGTGCATGACCCTCTCCCCGCCGCGTTTTGTCACGGGGATTATCATCCGCTTAATATGATCTGGTCGGAAAATGGTATCCGCGCAGTTATTGACTGGGAATTTTCCGGCATAAAACCGGAGATTTATGACGTGGCCACCCTCATCGGGTGCATGGGCATGGAAACTCCCGATGCCCTCGCCGGCCCGCTGGTGATGGCGTTTATCCGGGATTTAAAGACTTCCGGCATCCTCGCGCAACAGAGCTGGGCCTCGCTCCCGGCATTTGTGATCGCCATCCGGTTCGGCTGGCTGTCCGAATGGCTCCGGAACCGGGATGCGGAAATGATTGAACTGGAAACAGTGTACATGAAGTTATTAATGACTCACGCGGATGATTTAAAAACCATCTGGAGCATCACATAATATCCCGAAAGCAGACCTATGTTTCGTCCGATAATTCACCTCCTGCTGCATTTTCTGGTTCCCGCGCTCATCGCCCGATGGTTTTACAAAGACCGGTGGAAACACGCCTTCGCCCTCATGATGCTGACCATGGTGGTGGATCTGGACCATCTGCTGGCTGACCCGGTGTTTGATCCCGGCCGTTGCGGCATCGGGTTCCATCCGCTTCACACCTGGCCCGCGATGCTTTTTTACGGGGTACTCACGGCGGTTCCTCCGTCCCGGACCATCGGACTGGGTCTTGTCATCCATATTGTCCTGGACACTTTGGATTGCGTCTGGATGAGGGTTTGAAATATGCTGCGGATAAAACCTGAACGGCCGCAACTCGTTTTTTTGCGGGTATGCCTTGCGGCGACGCTGATCGCCATTCTGTTTCTGGCGACAACCCATCAGCAAATGCCGGTTGCCGCCAATATCAGCGACAAGTTCAACCATGCACTTGCCTTTTTTGTTCTGGCGTGGCTTACGGACAGGGCATTTCCCGGAAAAACCTTCTGGAAAACAAAGGCTCTGCCGCTTCTGGCCTACGGCATCGGGATCGAATGCCTCCAGTATTTTCTGCCCTTCCGGGAATTTTCGATTCTGGATATGCTTGCGGACGGGGCCGGGCTAATCGTTTACCGGGTGGTGATGGCGGTGGTTAAAATTACGAATGACGGAGACGGGCATGGACCAAAATAATCAAACCATCGCGGGGGGTTTTATATATGGATGAAATGGGCATATTTCTATGGGCGCTGGCAATCATTCTCATTATCGCCGGTTTTGCGGGAATCGTTCTTCCGGTGCTGCCCGGCGCGGTGCTGCTCATGGCCGGTTTTTTCCTGGCGGCATGGGCGGAGCATTTCGTCCATGTGGGCCCCTTCGTCCTGACGGTCCTGGCAATGCTCACCGTCTTGACCTATGGGATTGATTTTCTGGCAGGCGCGGTGGGTGCAAAAAAATTCGGGGCCAGCCGCCGGGCAGCGTTCGGGGCCGCCTGCGGCGCTCTGGTGGGGATATTCTTCGGCATTCCGGGGATTATCATCGGACCTTTCACGGGCGCGGTGATCGGGGAACTGACCGTCAAAAACGACCTTCAGGCCGCCGGCATGGCGGGCATCGGCACCTGGCTGGGCATGGTCATCGGCGCGGCCGCCAAAGCGGCCATCGGATTCACCATGCTGGGCATTTTCATGTTAGCCCGGATATTTTAAACCATCACCGGATAAACAGGTTCCTGTCCAGCAAAAATTAAAAACTGACGATTTCAAACCCCTGGTTCCGGTATCCGGCCATACCTGGATGGCCCGACATATCCTCCAGAAGGGGAAGCTTCTGTTCCTTGGCCGCCTCAAGGGTTCCCAGCTTATGGGAGCAGGCCCGGCAAACGCCCTCCACCAGTCCTGCGGCAATCACTTTTTCCCACAACCCGTGCAGGGGGAATTCCGGTTTTGCGAGTTCAGGCACCAGCTTCACCGCCGATCCTTCGACAATCACCCGCACGTCATACCCTTTTGCTTTAAAATCCAACGCGTTCAGCAGCACATGAACAAAGCACAGGGGATCCCCGTTAAACACAAACAATGCAATTTTTTTCATTTTTTTCTCTCCCTGTCATGGTTTTTTCCCGGCCTTGCAAGCCTGATTAGGGGTGTCCGCTCCCTCGCTATCTATTTAATTCTGATTTGCCATGATCGCTTTGTATGGACAGCTTTGTATTTGACAACATCAGCCGGATACACGAATATATGGAAATTAAAATTTTTTTAAAAGCTTTTTTGTGGCAGCTTTTTTCGTCGCGCAATCGATATGATTTGTAACTATCCGTTTAGATGGAAAGGACGGCTTTGATGAAGACCATTGTGAATATCAGCCTTGGTTCCGCCAAGGATGATTATGAATTCACCCCCCGGTTCATGGGAAAAAACTTCCGCATCATCCGGAACGGCACCGACGGCAGCATCGAACGCGTGGCCGACCTGCTGGAGCATTGGGACGGCAAAGCCGACGTGATCGGCCTGGGCTCCATTCAGTTTCCATTTAATATCGGCCCGAAAAACAATGCCGAAAAGGAGACCCAGACCCTTTATCACCTGGCGGGAAAGCTGAAAACACCCTTCACCACGGGGGACGCCCTGCGCGCCGTGGGCCACGAATGGACCATCCGGCACCTGCAATACTCCTTCGGCAATAATTTTTTCAACAACAGCCGGGTGGTGTTTTTTTCCGGCATGATCAGCTCCAATATCGCTGCGGCCCTTTCCGAATATACCGACAACCTGAAATTCTGTGATCCCATCCTGGAGCACGGCATCCCGAAATTTCTGACGACCATTGACGACCTGAAATTATACGCAAGCGGCATTCACTCGGTGCTCAAATGGGTTCCGACCCGGGCCATTTCCAACTTCGCCATGCCCCTGCGCGCATACAACGAATTCATCATTCAAAAAGCCATCCAGCAGGCCAATATTGTGGTGGTTCCTTATTTTAATTTTTTTAAATACATGCAGCATTGCGGAGCTAAGGAACTCAGCGGTAAAACCGTCATCACGGCCACCGCCTATGACAACCGGGTGAAATTTCTAAAAGACCGCGGCGTGGACGTCATTATTGACTCCACCCCCAAAATTCTCGAAAACGTGGTGGGGGTCAGCGTGCTGGAAGCCATGATCATGGTGGCCCTGAATAAAACACCGGAAACCCTGACCCGGGATGACCTGCTGGAAGTTATCTCCGAACGGCGCATGGATCCACGGGTGATTTATCCGTCCGGCGAGAAAAAGCGCGTTAATCGCTTCGCCTTTGTGGTTCACCCGCTGACAAGGGATTATCTGAAAAAATTCAAGCCCATCGAATTTTTATCCAAATTAGCGCCCACGTCCCGCCTGGACACCATCGAAAAGCTGATGGCCTATTCTCCGCCATTTATCTATTCCAAGATCACGGGCATCAAGTCCCCCACGGGCGTGGAAGCCGAAGGCTGGCTCATCGCCCTGGGCGCCACCCCCCAGCAAATGCTGGCCCATTCGCCGGAATTCATCAACAGCCGCCTGCTCAAGGCCGCCAAAATCGCGAAAGGTCTGGGGGCGCAAATCATGGGCATCGGCGCACTGACCAAGTCCATGGGGGATGCCGGGGTAACGGTGGCGAAATTTTCCGATCTGCCCATCACCACCGGGAATTCCTACAGCGCGTCTGCGGCCCTGTGGGCCACCGCCGAGGCGGTTCGGGAAATGGGTCTCATTGAAATGACCCGGGGCAAAAAAATGAAAGGCAAGACCATGGTGATCGGGGCCACCGGCGCGGTGGGTTCCGTATGCGCCAAACTGCTGGCCACTGCCTTTGAAGAGGTGTACATGGTGGACAGCCATGACGCCAAACTGCTGGCCCTGCGGGAATCCATCGTGAATGAAATCAAGAATGTCAATGTCCATATCACCACCCGGGTCGACAAATATTTAAGCGACATGGACGTTATCGTGACAGCGGCATCCAGCGAGGACGGCCCCATGCTGGATATAATGAGTGTCAAACCCGGATGCGTCATCACCGACGTCAACCGGCCCCTGAATTTCACCATCAAGGACGCAAAAAGACGCCCGGATGTGCTCATTATCGCCTCAGGAGAAATCGCCCTGCCCGGCCAGGTGGAAATGCGCAATATCGGCCTGCCGCCGGGGGTCGCCTATGCGAGCCTGGCGGAAGCCATTGTGCTGGCCTTGGAAGGCCGGTTTGAAAATTTTTCCCTGGGCAAGAATGTCCAGTGGGAAAAAGTCAGTGAAATCTACAAGATGGGATTGAAACACGGCATGAAACTGTCCGGCATATCGGGACTTGAAGGCATGATCAAGCCCGATGATTTTGTTCGGGTCCGGGATCTGGCGCGTATCGCCCGTCGGACGGCGGAAAAAATCGTGTCCCAGGATGCGGGGGTTTGCGAGAAACCGGAATAAAAACAAGGCGATGATCAAACCCGCGTCATACATTTTCCGGAAAAGCCAGCAATTCCATGAGATCTTCCGGGGTAAATATTTTTAAAAGCCCTGGATCATCTACGGACGCGGCGATGAGATCAATGCCCGTGCCCCCGGCCTTCAAACTTCCGGCACTCGGAATCATTATTAAAGCGGTCGATGACCGTTCCCCGGTTGCGGGTGAAACCGGTGCGGCCCCGGTAACTCCGGCAATTGCAGGTATAAGAAGTGGTTCCGGGTTTTTCCGAAACCACCATCACCGCCGCGCCAGGATCGGGGTCAGTTGCTTCCGGAATCAGGGCCATGGCATGCGGGGGCAATGGCTTTTTTCAAACAAAGGGCTCCTGTTTTTCAGGGTTTCTAACGCGGCTTGTTTGTTGATGCTTTATTCCGGCTTATTTTTTTATCAAGTTGTCATACAACGATTTAATATAAGATTTCTTCTTTAATGAAAAATCTTTGTAATATTCAACGGATCGAAAGTTGTCCATTGTCAGATTTTCTCCTTCGGCCAAACTTTCAATGCCAACTCGATTGACAAGGGCAAGTTCATAATCCGGATCGATTTCAAGGGCTTTGTCCAAAGCCGCCAACGCTTCTGCTTTTCGTCCCAGGGCGGCAAGGCAGACCCCCATATTCCCATGACTTTGCACATGCCCGGTATTGATCCGAAGGCATTCTTTAAATCCGTTGATCGCCTTTTCCCATTCTTTCTTTTCCATATAAGAATAGGCGGTTTCAAATATTTCCTGGGCCTTTAAATACGCATCCAAAGAAATTTTCTGCGTTCTGAAAATCTCCTGCTCAATATCCGCCACAAGTTTAACCGATTGTTTCACAATGTCATTTTCCGGATTACCTTTTCTGATGACCTCATTTAATGATTTCAACATATTCGGAATATCCAGTGATTTTTTATAGGCTATCGCCTTGTTGTAATAAGCCTCAATAAAATATGGAAAGATGTCCGTTGCCTTTGAAAAATAGCCGACAGCCGCTTGATTCTGCCCTTTAAACGCACAAATCACCCCCATTCCATAAAGAACCTGATGATTTTTCGGATGGTTATCAAACAACTTGAGCATCCGCGCTTCCCCCTCGCCGATCTTACCGCGTTCCACAAAAGCCAGCGCTTTATCAACAGCTTCTTCCACTTCCTGATTGAGCTCTATCAAAAAATGCTTTTCTTTTGCCTTAGGCGGCAGGGACCGCAGGTATTTTTCCGCCTCTTTAAAATACAGACATTCCCCGCATTCCGTATTCCGAAGTTCGGCGCAGCACTTCGGGCATATCAATTGGTCGTTATGCGCGGAACATTTTCTCCGGGCCCCGGCTTTTCCGCACACGGGACATTTTATTTTCGCCATGTTTCATTCACCTTTATCCGTCAGAATCTTTCCAGCAGCGCTTTTCTATGCTTCTTCCCCATGCTCCCGTTTGGCGGGCCGCATATTATATTCCTGGCCTTTCGCCGAAACCGCCTTCACCGCGATATCCTGGACCTTGCCGTAAGCGGTGTCGATTTGCCGGCTTAAGGTATCAATCTGTTTCTGCTGGCTTGCCGCGAGCTTTTCAAAGGATTCGATTTTGGCTTTCAACACATTCTTTTCACCCGTAAATTCCCGCGTCAGAATTTCCGCATTTTTGCTCGCCTCAAATTGCAATCTTTCCGTGGTTCGGGCCACGGCCTCCGCCACCTGCCTTTCCAATTCCGCAGGGAACCCAGCGACTTTCTGTTCAAGGCTGTCGATATTTTTTTCCCGCTCCGCCACAGCGGTTTCTCTCTGCGCTAATCCAGCTTCCCTCGCCCCGGTTTCTTTTTCAAAGGCTTCTTGTTTATCCTGCAATTGCTTGGTCAATTTTTCCAGTTCATCCACAAGCCCTTGCTTTTTAAGCTCTTTTTCGCGATTGAAAGTGTATTCAAACTCCTCTTTCAGACGCTTCCAATTCTTTTCCGCCTCGTCTTTCTGTTCTTTCATGGATAGGGCGTATTGCTGTTTTTCCTTTTCCCAGCGGATTTTTGCGCTTTCAATGATGTCTTCCTGGTCTTTCCGGCGGGCGGTCATTTCGGTTTCGAATTCGAATTTTTTCTGTTTCTGTGCTTCCAGGAGCGCGGCCAGGGAAAATGCCGATTTTTCAATCTCATAAATTTCCATCAGTTCCCGGTTTCGGATATCAATGGCCTGTTTGACCTGCGCATACCGTTCCTTTTCCGCCTCGATTTTACCGGACAAATCCGCCAAAAACCGGCTGATCTCATCTTTTAAATCATAGATGCGTCGGGTCACATCCTCTTTATCCACCGCTTTTTCCGCAGATCGGATAATTTTTTCCTCCTCTTTGGCTTTCTGGGCTTTCTCGGGTTTCAATTCCGTCCGGGCTTGATTTTGAAGGCTTTCTTTTAATGCTTCATACGCTTCGAGCATTTCTTTTTTGGTGTTGGTCATGGAAATTTCCGGAACCGCTGGCTCTGATGACATGAATTGCCCTCCCTGTAAATGATACTTTGCAAAACTATACTGGATATGCTTCCAGCCCGGCCCGCATGGCCCCTTCAACCGTGCCGTCTACCTCTTCCTCGCCGGGAAACATAAACTCGTCCGCATCATATTTTTTCCTTTATGCCCACTGGTTTTTATAAAGAGATGCTATGCACAAAAAAACAGGCGGTGATATCCATACCCATCACCGCCTGCGCAAAGACATAAAAAAACCTACATCATTTCAATAACCGTCGCCATGGACACACCGCCGCCGCCGCAGAGGGTCGCCATGCCGAGGTTTTTGCCCCGGTGTTTCATGGCATAGAGCAGGGACACCATAATCCGGCAGCCGGTGGAGCCCACAGGATGACCCAGGCCGATGCCGGAACCGTTGACGTTGGTGATTTCCCGGTTCAGGCCCAGCTCGATTTCGCATCCCAGATACTGGGCCGCGAAGGCTTCGTTGACTTCGATGAGTTCAAAGTCCGCCAGTTTGAGTCCGCTTCTTTTAAGCAGATCATGAACCGCCGGGACCGGCGAAATACCCATGACCGCCGGATGGCAGGCTCCTTTACCGGTGGCCTTGATGCGAGCCAGGGGTTTCAATCCCAGTTCACTGGCCTTGTCCGCAGACATGATGATCATGGCCGATGCCCCGTCATTAAGTCCGCTGGCATTGCCGGCCGTGACCTTCCCGGTTTTAGGGACAAAGGCAGGGGGCAGTTTTTGCAGGTCCGCCATGGTGATGCCAGGCCGAAAATGTTCGTCTTTATCAAATATCAGGGGGTCTTTTTTACGGCGGGGAACCGAAACCGGCACAATTTCTTCCGCAAAATCCCCGTTCACCGTGGCCCGTTCCGCGTTGTTGTGGCTTCTGAGGGCCACTTCGTCCATGGCTTCCCGGCTGATATTGTGCTTTTGGGCGATAAATTCCGCCGTGTGTCCCATGATATAAGGCTTGCCCACAAACATCGAATACGGGGCCTGGGTGGAATCCACCGGCCCATCCGCCGGCAGCGGCATGACATAGGAGCCGCAATGAAGCCTGCGAATCACGGAATCCACCATCACGCTGTCCTGAAGTCGGCAGCCCCACCGGGCACCCGGAACTTCATAAGGAGCGCCGGACATGTGCTCCGAACCGCCCGCCAGCACCACATCCGCCATGCCCGCCTGGATCATGGCCATGCCAGAAAGCACAGCTTCCATGCCGGAAATGCACACCCGGTTGATGGTAACCGCCGGGACCGTGTCCGGAATCCCGGCCATGAGCGCCCCCACCCGGGCCATGTTCAGGGTATTGCTATCCTCCATGCAGCACCCGAACCGCACATCATCAATCATGGCCGGATCAATGCCCGCCCGTTTCACCGCTTCCTTCATCACAATGCTTGCCAAGGTCGCCACGTTCAAATCTTTCAAAGTTCCGCCAAAACCACCGATGGCCGTGCGGCAGGCGGACACAATAACCACGTCTTTCATGCTTCTTCTCCTTATTATAATATGGTTTCAAGATGACTGATCGCTAATTTATTTGCATATTGGCTACTGGTATCGTATGAACGGTTGAAAAAATCAACGCTGTTTTTTTGTCTTTCTTTGATTCAGTATCCCTATGAATATACTTGAAATTATCATGATCGCGGTGGGTCTGGCCATGGATGCCTTCGCCGTTTCCATCGCCGCCGGCACCTCCGGGCGGCTGGCCGGCAAGCGGGCAACATTCCGGCTGGCTTTTCACTTCGGCCTGTTTCAGGCCATGATGCCGCTCATCGGGTGGTATGCGGGCAGCAGCGTTTCGCACCTGATATCGGCTTTTGATCATTGGGTGGCGTTTTTTCTTCTCCTCGCCGTGGGGGGCCGGATGGTGGTTTCATCTTTTCGTGAAGAGGCGGAAACCTTTGACAAGGATCCGTCCAAAGGATTCAGCCTCGTGATGCTGTCCGTGGCCACCAGCATCGACGCCCTGGCCGTGGGACTGAGCCTTGCCATGATCAATACCGGCATCTGGTACCCCTGCGCCATGATTGGCATCATCACCGCCGGGCTTTCGGTGGTGGGCATCCGGGCCGGAAAATATTTCGGGAAAAAATTTGGCTCCCGGATGGAGCTGATCGGCGGCGTGATTTTGATCGGCATCGGGGTGAAGATTCTGGTGAGCCATCTGATGGGGCAAGGCTGAAGGGGTTTAGGCTGAGGGCTAAAGGGCAGTCTGAATATATCATTTTTCAAAAAAAATGATGCATACCGTCCTTCAGTCCTCAGCCTTCAGTCCTCAGCCTGTCCCGCCTACCGCTCTGCCGCCCGGCCGATCCACACCGTCATATTACGCACCGTTTGGGTTTCCCATTCCGGGCTCAACCGGCGTTTGATAAACTGGCGGTAGAGATGCCCCGTCAGGTTCACGGCTTTTTCATAGAGATAAATTTTTTCCAGCACCGCGCCTTCCACATCCTCCTCGCCTTCCACATTTCCGGTTTCCGGCGGTTTCAGGGTGCTGAGGTTCAAGCTCTCGCCTTTTAAAGAAAACCGCCATTCATTTTCCCCGGCCTTGGCCACGAGATTCATCTCTGTCACCTTGGCCCCTTTCTGAAGGGCCAGCAACCCTTCTTCAAGGCCCGCGCCGTCGCCCTTGATGCTGATGACCTCGTCCCGGTTATGGCTGGAATTTTCCAGCACCACCCGGTTTCCGATATAAATATCATCCATTTCCAGCGAAGGCTCCAGAAGGGCGTCCTTGTCTGTTTCGATCATATGCCACAGCCAGGTCAGAAACTCATGGCCCAGAAATTTATACCGGTTGTATGCCACGGATACATCAATCATGCCGCCCCCTTAAAAAATGCCGTGGGTGAAAGTTTTTCCAAACGGTCCTTTTCGGCTTCCGTCAAATCGCAGGCCAGAAGCGCCTCGGTATAGGGGAACATCCGGATCAGGGACAATTTGAAGGTTTTGTTGAAAAGGGTTTCCAGTTCCTCGTTGGCGGCCTTGAGGCCCGTGAAAAACCACAGGATTTTGGCCTCATAATTCCAGATCAAATCATACATATTGGGGGTTGCCGGGATTTTTAACAGCAGCCGCCGGATCACTTCGTCCTTGATCTCGGTTTTTTCATTGCGGTGCAGGGTTTCCCGTTCGGACTCAGCCAGGCGTTTGGCCACCGCCATATTAAGCTGCTTGGCCACCACCTTGGATGGAATGCTTTTTTTGTCGATGCGCAGGGAAAACACCAGATGGGTGCCGAACATAAAGGAAGAACCCGTAAAATCCGGCTTAAACGGGGACTCAAAGCCGGTCCAGCCCGCGCTTTTTTCCTCCGGCTCATTATCGATTTCCCGGATGGCGTTGGCCGTGAGCTTTGCGGCCACCGTGTCCATAAACCCGGTGTCTATATCACCCTCCACGCGGTATTGCGTGATGGATACACTTGATGACAAAACTCCCATAATCACTCCTCGTTCATTATTAACGGCAAAGCTTCTCATTAACCGCTATCCCGATCTCAGGCAAGCATTTTTTCCTGTCAAAAACAAGGGAGACTTGGTAAAAGAATTCTGCCATGTAATAACGATTCGGGTGCTGCCCGCCTGGGAGAAAATGAACCACGAAGTTCACGAAGATGGATCCCGGGACGTTGAAGGATTGCTTTTTTTCGTGGTCTTCGTGTCCTTCATGGTGGTCTCATAGCCTTTTACCTCATGCGTGCATTGGATATCCCATGAAATTCATCGCCGATCTGCATATTCATTCCCGGTTTTCCAGGGCCACGGCCCGGGACTTAAATTTCCCCAGCCTGTATCTCGCGGCCCGGATCAAGGGCATCACGGTGGTGGCCACCGGCGACTGCACCCATCCGGGGTGGTTTGCGGAAATCAGCGAACATCTCACCCCTGCCGAACCAGGACTGTTTAAATTAAAGGATGACCTGGCCGCCGCCTGCGAACGCCGGCTTCCGTTTTCCGAACCCGCGCCGGTGCGGTTCATTTTAAACACTGAAATCAGCAATATTTATAAAAAAAACGGGGCCACCCGGAAAAACCACAACCTGGTGTTTCTGCCGGATATGGAAGCCGCCGCCCGGTTTAATGCCCGACTGGACCGGATCGGCAATATCAAATCCGACGGCCGGCCCATTTTGGGTCTGGACGCACGGGATCTGCTGGAACTGACTTTGGAAATTTCGGATGCGGCGTATCTCGTGCCCGCCCATGTCTGGACGCCCTGGTTTTCCCTGTTTGGCTCGAAATCCGGGTTTGACGATATCAACGACTGTTTTGAAGACCTGACCCCCCATATTTTCGCCCTGGAAACCGGCCTGTCCTCGGACCCGGCCATGAACTGGCGGGTGGGCGGCATCGACGGCATGACGCTGATTTCCAATTCCGACGCCCATTCCCCGGCCAATCTGGGCCGGGAAGCCAATCTGCTGGACACGGACCTGTCTTATAAGGCCGTCAAATCCGCCTTAAAAACCGGCGACCCGAAAAAATTTTTAGGCACCATCGAATTTTTCCCGGAAGAAGGCAAATACCATCATGACGGCCACCGCAATTGCGGGGTCAGCCTGCCGCCGGGAGAGAGCATCCACCTGAACGATATTTGCCCGGAATGCGGCAAACCCATGACCTTGGGCGTGCTGCACCGGGTGGAGGAACTGGCCACAAGACCGGACGGGGAAAAGCCGGGCAAAACCCATCCCTTTTACCGGTGCATTCCGCTTGCGGAAATCATCGGGGAAATCGCGGGCTGCGGCGCTAAAAGCAAAAAAGTCGGGGCCTTGTATGACGCGGCCATCCGGGAACTGGGTCCGGAACTCCCCATCCTCCACACCCTGCCGCTTGATGTCATCTCCCGGTCGTCCGTGCCGTTTCTGGGGGAGGCCATTTCCCGGATGCGGGAAGGCCGGGTGCATATTGAACCCGGATTTGACGGGGAATACGGCCGCATCACCGTGTTCGGGATTGGGGAAAAAGACCGGCTATGCGGACAGAAGTCTTTATTTTCCATACCGAAAAAAGAGTCGCCGCCAGAAGGAAAAACACCATTCGCCGCACCTGTCCGGAAAAACGCGGAGCCCAGCACCCCGACGCCCGCCATCGCTGAAAAGCCTTCTCCAGACTGGGGCAGGGACATCACAGCCGGCCTCAATCCCGAACAACTTGCCGCCGTCACCCATTCCGGCGGGCCCATGATCATCATCGCCGGTCCCGGCACCGGCAAAACCCGAACCCTGACCTGCCGCATGGCGTGGCTGATTCAGAACCGGCAGGTAAAGCCGGAAAACATTCTGGCAGTCACCTTCACCCGCAAGGCGGCGGAAGAAATGGGGCTTCGTCTCTCAAAAATGCTGGGTGCGGATGCGGCCCTTCCCCTGGCCCTGACCTTCCACGCCTTCTGCCTCCAGTTGCTGCATAAAGTTTGCGGCAACACCCGTTATGACGTCATCGATGACCTGGACCGCAAAGACCTGATGGGGGATGCCGTGCGTGCGGTAAAGGCCTTTGCCCCGGACGTTCTCCTGACTATGGACCAGGCGGCGGATCTTATCTCAAGGGCCAAGCAGCTTCTGCTTTTGCCATCGGATGACCTCGCCATGGTTGCGAAAGATATTCCCGCATCAGACCTTCAGGCGGTGTATGCAGCTTATCAGCAGATACTTGAAGCCAAAAATTGCTATGATTATGAGGACTTGATATTTCAAACCGTCCGGATGCTGGAATCCGATCCGGAATTAAAAGCCCTTTACCGGAAACGATTTCCCTATATTTTCGTGGACGAATACCAGGATTTGAACTTTGGCCAGTATCGCCTCATCCGCGCCCTTGCGCCAAAAAATAGCGATATCTGCGTCATCGGCGACCCGGATCAGTCCATTTACGGGTTCCGGGGATCCAATGCGGCGTATTTTCACCGGTTCGCCGACGACTATCCCGGCCCGGCCCGCATCCATCTGACCCGGAATTACCGGTCCACGGAAACCATCCTTGAAGCGGCCCACGGGGTCATCCGCCGCCATGCCTTTGATCCAACCGGCTGCCGCCTGCATTCCGGCATCATTGGGGAAAAATCCATCCGCATCCTTGAAACCGAATCGGAAAAATCCGAAGCCGTGGCCGTGGGCAAAACCATCGCGCAACTGGTGGGGGGCACCGGGTTTCATTTTGATGATTTCGGCGGCAACGCGGACGCCCTTCAAGGCGAGTACCGGGCGTTTTCGGACATCGCGGTACTCTACCGGACCAGGCGTCAGGGAGAAACCATTGCCGGGGTGTTCGAGACAGCGGGCATTCCCTTTCAAATGGTGCAAAAAGATCTTCTTTTCCGTCAAAAAGCGGTTGCGGAACTGCTGGCAAAGCTCAAATCCCCGGAAACCCTGGAAACCTCCGAACCCATAAACGTCGTGGACAGGCTCCGGCGTCTTGCGCAACTTCCGGATATCCAAAACCATCTTCAATCCGGAGGGGGCAGGGCGCAGGAAGCCCTTGACCGCGTCTTTGTGCTTGCGAAAACTTTCGGCGGCGACAGCATCGGCTTTCTGGAAACCGCAGCCCTTGAAACCGATACGGATGTGTTTGACGAAAAAAGCCAGAAAGTGGCGCTCATGACCCTCCATGCCGCCAAAGGCCTTGAATTTCCAATTGTTTTTATCGCCGGATGCGAAAACGGACTTATTCCCTTTCTCCGGGAAAAAGAAAAAAATCCGGACCTTAATCCGAATATGGATGAAGAACGGCGGCTGTTTTATGTGGGCATGACAAGGGCCAAAGACCAGCTCTATCTGGCATGGGCAAAAAACCGCGTTATCTTCGGCAGGAATCAGCTCCGGCAGCTTTCGCCGTTTATCGCGGATCTTCCCGCTCCCCTCCTCGATCGTATATCACCGAAATACTTAAAAAAGCCAAAACAACAAGTGCAGTTGGAATTATTTTAGGGCCTGTTTGAGGCTTTTGGGCGAACTTGACTTGCCGGATGATTCATGCGATATCGTCACGACATGAAAAACAATTCACATTCTTCTCCATCCGCATCCTTTCCCGTTGCACGCCAAGTGGAGTTTGCATGAGCGATCGCCCATCAAAAATATACAGTATCATCAAATCGTTAGGCCTTGTGTTCGGAGATATCGGCACCAGTCCCATTTATACCCTCACCGTTATCTTCTTAATCACCCCCCATTCCCTTGAAAACATTGTCGGCGTTTTATCCCTCATCGTATGGACGTTGATTCTGCTGGTCATGGTTCAATATGCCTGGCTGGCCATGAGCCTGGGGCAGAACGGCGAGGGCGGCACCATCGTGTTGCGGGAAATTCTCACCCCGCTCTTGAAATCCGGAAGGCAGGCGGCGTTTGTCACCTTTCTTTCATTTGTCGGCATTTCCCTTCTGATCGGCGACGGCGTGATTACCCCGGCCATCAGTATATTGAGTGCCGTGGAGGGGATGTTGCTGATCCCCGGCCTTGAGGAAATATCTCAAAACTGGCTGATCCTGATTGCCGCCATGATTGCGATTGTCTTGTTTGCCTTTCAGAAAAAAGGCACCGACAAAGTATCCGCCGCGTTTGGCCCCCTGATGGTGATCTGGTTTTCGGCCCTGGCACTGTCCGGGCTGATGGCCATTGCCACAGCGCCGTCGGTGCTTCGGGCCCTGAATCCCTATTACGGCATCCAGTTTTTGATGAAAAACGGTTTTGCGGGGTTTTTTGTGCTGTCCGAGGTGACCCTGTGCGCCACCGGCGGCGAGGCCTTATATGCGGATATGGGTCATCTGGGCCGTGAACCCATTATTAAGGCATGGTATTTTGTGTTTATCGCCCTCATCGTGAATTATCTGGGACAAGGGGCTTTTCTGATCCATCACAGCGAAGCCAAAAATATTTTGTTCGCCATGGTGTTTTCCCAGGCGAAATTCCTGTACATCCCCTTTTTGATGCTAAGCATCATGGCCACGGTGATCGCTTCCCAGGCCATGATCAGCGGCATGTTTTCCATCGTCTACCAGGGGATCACCACGCGCATCATGCCTCTCTTCAAAATTTCATACACGTCGACGGAAATGCAGTCCCAGGTCTATATCGGATTTGTGAACTGGTTCCTGCTCCTTTCCGTTCTGTTCATCATGGTTGAGTTCCGCGCATCCAGCAACCTGGCCGCCGCTTACGGTCTGGCTGTGACAGGCACCATGACCATCACCGGGGTCATGATGACATGGATATTCTGGTTGAGAAGAAAAAAACGCCTGTCGCTGATTTCACTATCCATCTTGGTGATCACCGCCGGGTATTTTCTTTCCAATACATTCAAAATTCCCCATGGCGGGTATTGGTCCGTCGTGATCGCCCTCATTCCCTTCGGCATGATTATTCTTTGGCGGGAGGGTCAGAAAAAATTGTATCGGGGGCTAAAGCCCATACCCCTGTCCACCTTTCTAATGGGTTACCAGGAAATCTATAAAAAATTAAACAAAATTAAAGGAAGCGCGCTGTTTTTTGCAAAAGATCCAAGGGTAATTCCCCCCTATATCGCCCATACAATGATCAATAATAATATCATTTACGAGGATAATATCATTGTATCCATTGTGAAGCTTGAAACGCCTTTTGGCATTAAAGGATATATCAAGGAGCAAATCGCTGAAGGGCTTCGTGTATTTGAACTCCAGATCGGTTATATGGAAATCACCCCGGATGTTGAAAAAATATTGCGCAAGGCCCAGATTAATGAAAAAGCCATTTTCTATGGTATTGAAGATATTCAAACAGACAATTTCTTCTGGTATCTTTTTGTTTTCATAAAGAAGTTAACTCCCAATATTATTCAGTTTTATAAGCTTCCCAGGAATAAAACGCATGGGGTGGTGACCCTTGTGAAGATGTAGAAGGTGCAAGCGCCTGTTTCCCCCGGAGCATGAATATAAGGAGGAGCGCTATAACATGGAAACGCCGGAATTTGCGTCAGGGAAGGCCAATCCATTGACGTCGGCGATATCCTCATCCGATTTGAATCGGTTGTCTAAAAACAAGTTCTGTTGATTTGATAAAAAAGCCGCAGACAATGGATATGGAAAATAAAATTAGCGTTAAAGGCCTTCTGGATTCCCAGGCTGGAAAATTATTCATACTGTCTGTCCTGCTGTTTGTGATCTTTCTGGCGGGGCTGGGATATGCTTTTTATATGGATCGAAAACTGGGCCAGACCTTGCTGGGAGCTTTTTTCGCGCATGCGCTGGGTGGAAGAGCGGCGGGCGTCGGCCTGTGTGTCGCTTTTAAAATGAATATTCTTGTGAATATTTTTTACAATATGTTTTTGGAAGTGTTGATTGTGTGTTTCAGCTATTCGCTTTTTGCGCTCTCGATGAACCATTATTTTAAAAGCCGGTTCCTCAACAAAGCCCTGCTGAACGCTGAAAAAAATGCGCTCAAGTATCAGGATGTGCTTTACCGGTATGGGTGGATGGGGGTTTTCGTTTTCGTCATGATTCCTTTGCCGGCTACCGGCCCTGTGGTGGGATCCATTATCGCCTATTTTTTGAATTTTGATCTCAAAAGAAATTTTCTTTGCATTTTTTCCGGCACCTTTGTCGCCATTGTCATCTGGACGCTTTTTTTTGATTTTTTAAGCGAACATATGTCATCCATCCAAGGCATCTTTGGGGTAATTGGCATTGCTTTCATCATCTATTTTGCAAAGCATATCCGGGACTGGTTTTCAAAAGACGGGCTGGATGAATAATTCCGGATCAGCCCGGCATGGAAAGGTCTCTTTTTCTATAATAATTCTATGGACAATGGTCTGAAATTCGGATAAGGATAGCAAAAATAAATCGCTACGTTAACCGTATTCCATGAAAAATTAAATGGTTTTTCGATTCCTGAAGATAAGGGTTTTGCCGGTTGAGCCGCCAAAAAGACTGATTGATTAGTCAGTTTTAGACGAGCCGCCCGGCGACAATTTTAATATAAGAAATAAGAAGGGAGGAAAGTTATGCTGTCCACGGTGGTACTGCTGGTCGACGACGAGGTTCCTTTTGTCGAGGCCATGGAAAGACGGCTGGAAAAACGGGGCCTGGATGTAAAAACTGCCTTCAGCGGAGAAGAAGCCCTGCAGCGTCTGAAAGAAGTCAAAAATATCGATGTCATTATTCTGGATGTGAAAATGCCGGGCATGGACGGCCTGGAGACGCTCAAGCAAATCAAGAAATCCCATCCCATCGTGGAGGTTATCATGCTGACGGGCCACGCCACGGTGGAGACCGCTATCGACGGCATGAAGCTGGGGGCTTATGATTATCTCATGAAGCCATCCGATATGGATGTGCTCATGGGAAAACTGACTGCGGCCAAAGCCAAGAAATCTTCCCATGAACAAAAAATCATCACGGCCCAGGCTCAGAATATTGCCAACCGCCGGGGGGATTAAACCCAATAATAACCGATATTTTCGGCAACCTGTTATATATATTGGAGAAACTTCATGAAATCAAAACATGTCAAAACATTGATGGTTCCGCTCTCGGAATATGCGGTTGTTTCCGAAGACGCCAATTTGTTTGAGGCGGTTCTGGCCCTGGAAAAAGCCCAGGCGGAATACGAAAAAAGCCGGTACACCCACCGGGCCATTCTGGTTCGGGGGAAAGACGGCAAAATCACCGGAAAGCTGAGCCAGCTCGATGTGCTCATGGGGCTTGAGCCCAAATACAAAAAAATCGGGGAAATGAAAGCCATTTCCAATCTGGGATTTTCCAATGATTTTCTGAAAGATATGCTGGCCCAGTACCGTTTCTGGGATGATCCCATGAGCGCCATCTGCAAAAAAGCACAAAAAATACGGGTCAAGGAAATCATGTACGCGCCCGCAGAAGGGGAATTCGTGGATGAGGCCGCCACTCTGGATCAGGCCATCCACCAACTGGTGATGGGGAAGCATCAGTCCCTGCTGGTCACCAGCAAGGGCGATATCGTCGGCATACTGCGGCTGGTGGATGTGTTCAAGGAAGTGTTTGAACAGATCAAGGCCTGCGCTATATAAGGATACAAATCAGGAGAATACGGCAAATGACAACCGCATTACAAAAACTTGATATTAAACGCATCTTTTTTATATTACTCGGACTCGCGCTTTTTTTTATTGTTTATTATTCTCCGGCGTGGCCGGACGCCATCGACCCCCAGGGCAAACATTTTATCCTGTCCAAGGAGGGGAAAGGAGCGCTGGCGGTTTTTCTGCTGGCCAGCACCTGGTGGATATTTGAAGTGGTGCCCATCGGCGTCACCGGCATCATGATCGGCGTGATGCAGACCGTGTTTCTGATCCGCACGGCGGAACAGGCGTTCAAGGATTTCATGGATCCGTCGGTACTGTTTATTCTGGCCTCCGTGGTCATCGGCATGGTATTTACCAAGACCGGGCTCACCCGGCGCATGGCCTATAAAATGCTGGCCATCGTGGGGGAGAAAACCAGCATGATCATGCTGGGGTGTTTTGTGGTCACCGGTGCCTTGACGCTGATCATGGCCCACACGGCCGTGGCCGCCACCATCTACCCGCTGCTCTTGTCCATTTACGCTCTTTACAGCGAGGACGGCGAGCCCTCCAATTTCGGCAAGGCCCTGTTTATCGGCATGGCATACGTTGCCGGCGCGGGAAGCGTAATAACCCTGCTGGGCGCGGCCCGGGGCGCGGTGGCCATCGGATTTTTCAAGGACATGTGCAACCGGGAAATCGGTTTTTTTGAACTGTCCTATTATATGCTGCCCATCGGCGTCATCATGATCGCGCTTTTATGGGTTTTTTTCATGATTGTCCTGAAACCTGAAAAGAAAACGATCCCCGGTCTTCGGGAAAAAGCCAAAAGACTGTCCGAGGAGCTGGGACCACTTACGCGAAATGAAAAGGTGGCGGCCATCATCATTTTTTCCTGCATCACCGTGCTGGCCCTCCGGTCGTTTGTTCCGTTTCTCAAACCCATCGACAAAACAGCCATCATTCTGATCTCCACCATTTTATTTTTCATCACCAATATTCTGACCATCGAGGATTTGGAGGAAATCCCCTGGAATATCATTCTGCTGTTCGCCGGGGCCATGAGCATCGGTTTCTGCCTCTGGAAAACCGAAGCCGCCAACTGGCTGGCCGTGAACTGGCTGGTCATGTTTCAGAGCGCGCCCGCCTTTGTGTTCATTATGGGTATCGCCTTTTTCGTCATGGTCATGACCAATTTCATCATGAACGTGGCGGCCATCGCCATATCGCTTCCCGTGGCCCTGGTCATCGCCCCGTATCTGGGCGTGGCTCCCGAAGTGATTCTCTATGCGTCCCTGGTGACCGCCGGTATGCCGTTCATGCTCCTCATCGGCGCGGCCCCCAACGCCATCGCCTATAACTCCAAAATGTTCACCCCCGGTGAATTTTTAAAATACGGCATTATCGCCAGCATCCTGCTGATGGTCGTGGTGGCCCTTGCCGTCACCGTGCTGTGGCCCCTTATGGGTATGCCGGTGTATTTGCCAAAATAATCGCTGAAGTGCCTGAAGTTATAATTGCCTGGAGTTGATGTGTCGCTTCGCTCCTTCATTTTAAAAATAGGCATTGATCATCGGTTCGGCCAAATGCAACCTTTTGGGTGGGGTTTATCCCCACCCAAAAGGGGAGGGCGTAAAGCCCTCCCCTACAACAGCCCCATGCCGGGCTACCCCTGATTCCCTTTTTGTCTCATCCCCATCGCCCTCCCCCCCCTCAAATATTCGATATGGTTATTGAACTTTTTAATGAATTCTGTCAGGATAAAAAAATCCATGTATTTCTCCGCCCATTATCCCATAACCAACTGATCTATTTTGATATTCACGGGAAAAGCGCCGTCAATGAAATATACCGTGTTTTCCGGAATGCTGATCGGCCCCCGAAACAGTCAGGAAGACTGCATCGCAGCGGGTGAGACCATTTGCCAGGCCGATGGGCTGATGTCCCAAAAAAACATGGATGCCGATCAGATACTGGCCTGTGTATGCGACGGCCTGGGCGGACACGCGCACGGGGACACGGCCAGCCGGTTTGTCTGCGAACAACTAAACAGCCGGTTTTTACAAACCGCATTCAATCCTCCCGGCATCCGAAACATGCTTTCGGAAATCCAGCAATTGGCGCAGCGCCATCTTCCGGAAAACTCCGGCACAACGGTGGCCGGACTCGTCATCCAGGGCGGACGGACCATCGTGTTTAACGCCGGGGACAGCCGGGTGTACAGAATTTCACCATCCGGAATGGTCCGGCTTTCCCATGATCATTCCCTGGTGCAGGGCCTGGTGGACAACGCATTTATTCACCAGGATACGGCATCCGCCCATCCGCTCAAAAATATCGTTGAATTCGGTATCGGGCCGTTGTTCGCCCTTGACTGGAATCCTTCCCAGATACATATCCATGAAGAACCGCTTCTGGAAAGCGCATGCTATCTGATCTGCTCCGACGGGCTCAACGACATGATGACGGATCAGGAACTGCATCACTTGTTGATGACGGATATTTGTGACAACGGGAAAAAATTATTCACGGCTGTCAAAAAAATGGCATTAACGGACAATACCAGCTTCGTGATTGTAAAAACCCACTAACCCCGAGCAGCCGCAGCGGAATTTAAGGAACATAATGGAAAAACTCATTAAAAAATGTCTTCCAACCTATGAAGTGCTCGGTAAAATCGGCGAAGGCGTTTATGGATCGGTTTTCCATGTGAAGGACAATTTGAAGGAGCGGGCGGTAAAAGTGGTTCCCATCATGGTGGAGCGCTCCCTGTCCTACCGCTCCGAACAGGATCTGGATTCTAAAATATCCCATGATTTTTACGCGGTTCAGGAATATTACGGAAAAATAAAAGGCGACGGGGTGATTGAAATCCATGATTTTCACCTCATGGACAAACAGGTTTCCAAACACGAAGCCAAGGCCTGGCTGGTGATATTGATGGAATATTGTCCCGAAAACCTCTCCGACCACGTCATCGATCACTACCCGCTTCCCCCGGAACACGCCAAAAACCGGATGCGCGAACTGGCGGAAATCCTGAACCGCCTGTCGAACCGGGCAAAAGACGCCTTTATCGTCAAGGATTTAAAACCGTCCAACCTGCTCATCAACAAAAACGATCAAATGCTCATCGGAGACCTGGGCGGACTCCAGCGTCTCCAAAGCATTTCAAGGGCGACCAGCGCCCAGTTCACCCCCAACTGGTCCGCCCCGGAACTCATCATCAACTCGGCCCCCGCCGGCATTCCCAGCCTGATGTACGCCTACGGCCTGGTCTGCTATTTTATCTGGTTCGGCAGGCTCCCCTACGACAAGGATGATTTTACGGAAAGAACCCGGCGAATCAGAGACAACGGACTGCCTTTCACCCGCAGCGACATGCCCTATTATGTCCAGGGAATGATCGAAAAATGCCTTGCCTTCGACCCGGCGGACCGGCCCAAAGGCCTTGATGAAATCTTAAAAATCCTCAGCGGCGATATCCGGCTGATCATCGATGATCCGTCGTTATCGGCCAGAGGGTCTGGAAACGAATCCGGAAACGGTTCCGGAGAAACCCTGCGCCGGAAAAAAATTAAGCGCCCCGAAAAACCCGCCATTGCAGAAGTTGCGGAGATTGCCGCCGAAGCGCCGAAGATGGATCGCAACCCGCTATCTGAAATGCACCAGATATTTGATACCTGGACAGAACCCCTTACCGGCATGACGTTTATGTGGATCCCTGGGGGTTCCTTCGCCATGGGATCCGGAACCTGGGACGGGGAAGGCAGCAAGGACGAATTCCCGGTCCATACAGTGGCTGTCGACGGATTCTGGATGGCGAAATATCCGATGACACAGGGTGTCTGGAAAAAAATCATGGGGGGCGCGTTCTGGAAAAAAGTCAACCCTTTCGCCGCCAACCCGTCCTGCTTTAAAACCAGCCCGGACCACCCGGTGGAAACTATATCCTGGAATGACGCCCATGACTTTATTCAAAAACTGATATCCCTGAATAAAAACAAATATCTTTTCCGGCTGCCCACGGAAGCGGAATGGGAATACGCGGCCCGAAGCTGCGGAAAACCCGAAAAATTCGCGGGTTCCGCGCCCTTGGACGACCTGGCCTGGTATTCCGCAAACAGCGGCATGACCACCCGGCCGGTGGGCATGAAAAAACCCAATGCCCTTGGATTGCACGATCTGAGCGGCAATGTGTATGAATGGTGCGAGGACAATTACAGTGACTCGGCCTATAAAAAACACCGGGAGAAAAACCCGCTCATCAGCGAAGACGGCGCCAAACGGGTAATCCGGGGCGGAAGCTGGTGCAACTCCCCCCATGAGATGCGCTGCGCCTATCGGGCGGGGGTGGGTCAGGATTTCAAAAGCAATTACCTGGGATTCCGGCTGGTGATGACGTCGGTGAACCGGAAGATAGTATAAGGGGAGGACTTATGAAAATTTTCACGGCAGTAATTGAAAAATGCCCTGATACAGGGCTTTACGTTGGTTTTGTGCCAGGATTCCCAGGAGCGCACTCACAAGGTGGATCCCTTGATGAATTGAATTCCAATTTAAGAGAAGTCATCGAAATGCTTCTGGAAGATGGCGAACCTAAACTGGATACGCAATTTATAGGCACTCAGAACGTTATGGTTGCATAGGAATGGGGACTTTACCGGTATTAAAATCAAAAGATATGATTGCCATACTTGCAAGCCTCGGTTTCAAAGAGGTCAGGCAACGGGGTTCCCATAAGCAGTTTCGGCATCAAGATGGTCGGGGAACCACGGTTCCTGTTCATCCAGGTCGTGATATCTCCCCGATCCTTCTCCGGCAAATTTTAAAAGATATAGGAATTACTGCTGAAGAATTTTTCAGGAACAAATAAATCACCAGAATCAAGCGATAAATATCGTCCCCCATAGGAGTAAAATGAAAGTCTGGTTAAAACTGCTGCTCGCCCTGTTTTTGGCCCTTGGGGTATTGCTTTCAGGCCTGCTGACCATCTGGCAATGGAGCCGGATGAATGTGGCGTTGATTCTTACGGACCAGCAGCGGGAAAACCAGGCGCTTTTCGGCAAGCTTATCAATCTCAAGGGAAAGCCCCTGGAATCGTTCTGTTGCGATTATACGTTCTGGGACGACATGGTGAATTTTGTTCAAACAGCGGACCTGAAATGGGCCAGGGAAAACATTGAAGCATCCTTAACAACCTTTTCCGCCCATGCGGCCTGGGTCTGCGCCCCGGATTTCAGGCTCGTGTATTCCGTGTCAGACCCTATGGATGAGACCCTGAAAAACCTGCCCCTGCCCCGCCCAATGTTTGAAAAATGCTTTGACCATGACCGGTTCGCCCATTTTTTTCTCATGCTCCCCAATGGACTGATGGAAATCCGAGGCGCCACCATCCATCCGACCAACGATCAGGAGCGGAAGACCCCGCCCCAGGGATATTTTTTCGTGGGCCGGTATTGGACCAAGGAGATTCTGAGCCAACTGGGGGAATTGATCGGCGGAACAGTAAGTCTCAAAGCAGGGCAGGAACTTCAATCGTCGCCGGAGACCCCCGCTGCGGCCGCCGGCTCGCTCAATGTTCACCATGTGTTTTATGACGGGGCCGGCCAGCCTGTTGCGCGGGTCGAGGCGCTTGTCCTTTCTCCCCTCGCGCAGCAATTCAGACGCTCCACCCACTGGCTTCTGGTTTGGGTTTCCTTTGCATCCGGCTTCCTGGGACTGATCTTTTCCCTGATGATTGCCCTCTGGGTAGCCGTCCCTTTAAGAAAAATTTCGGACAGCCTTGATACTAGGGATGCTTCGCATATCACCCTGCTGGCAAGCAACCAAACGGAATTCGGGCACATCGCCCGGCTCATCAAAGAATTCATGCGGAAGAAGGAAAAACTGCGGAGTGAGGTCATTGACCGAAAGCGGGCGGAAGAATTCCTGCTGGCGAGCGAGGAAAGATACAGAACCATTCTGGACAATATCACCGACGGTTATTATGAAGTGGATATCAATGGGAATCTTACCTTCTTTAACGATTCCATGCGGAACATGCTGGGCTATGAGAGCACTGAACTCACGGGCATGAATTTCAAAACCTATATGGACCCGGAAAATGCCGAGAAAGTGTTTCAGACATTTCACCGCGTATTCTTGACCGGAGAACCTTCCAGGGCATTTGACTGGGTGATCATCCACAAAGATGGCGCAAAATGCTATATCAATACCTCAGTTTCCGTAATCCGGGATAAAAAAGGAAATGTGGCTGGTTTCCGGGGCATTGCGAGGGACATCACCGAACGCAAAAACGCGGAAGAAGCATTACGCCGTTCCCAGGAACAGTATCGCGGGGTGGTGGAAAACGCCAGTGACGCCATTATGGTCCTTCAGGATGGCCGGATTGTGTTCCACAACAATAAAACCGAAGCCTTAACCGGATACAATACGGATGAACTGACCGCGACCCCATTTATCCATTTTGTAAAGCCGGAGAACCGGCCGGCGGTGATGGAACAGTATGTTCAAAAAATGAACGGAAAGAAACTTGGCAGCGCCTTTACTTTTGAGATCATGTATAAAAACAGACAAGAGGCATTGGTTGAAACAAATGCGACAACGGTTTCATGGAACGGGAAGTCGGCTCTTCAATGTTTCATGCGGGACGTGACCCTGCAAACCAAACTGCAAACCCAGCTTCAGCAAACCCATAAACTGGAGGCTATCGGCACGCTGGCGGGCGGCATCGCCCATGATTTTAATAATATTATCGGAATCATCCTCGGCAATGCCGAATTGGCGATGCGGGGGACGCAGGCGTCAAGCCCGGCCCGGAAACATTTACAAACCATCCTGAATGCATGTGACCGGGCAAGAGAAGTGGTCCTGCAGATTCTCAACTTTTCCAGCCGGGACCAGCAGGAAAAAAAGCCCGTGTTGATAGGCGCCATCGTCGGCGAGGCCCTGCAATTGATGAAAGCCTCCCTCCCCGCCACCATCGAAATCCGCTCGGCGATTCCTGAGGAGCCCCATGCCATTCTGGCGGACCCCGTCCAAATTCATCAGGTGATCATCAATCTTTGCGCCAACGCCGCCCACGCCATGAAGGAAAAAGGCGGTATCCTGTCGGTAAGGGTGGCGGAGACCCGATTGGATGAAACCTCAGCCCAACTGTATGCCGGTTTGCGTCCAGGACATTATGTGCTTTTATCCATGAGTGATACCGGGGAGGGAATCGCGCCTGAAATGATCGGCCGGATTTTTGATCCCTATTTTACCACCAAAAAAACCGGCGAGGGCACGGGCATGGGTCTTGCCGTCGTGCACGGCATTATTAAAAACCATGGGGGCGCGATTACGGTGCAGTCAGAACCTGGCAAGGGAACGTCCTTCCAGATATTGTTTCCCAGAATTGAAGCGGCGCCCGTAGTTGAGACAAAAACCACCGAAGAACCGCCCAGGGGAAAAGAGAGAATCCTTTATGTGGATGATGACCTGTCTTTGGCTGAAATTGGACAGGAGATGCTGGAATGCCTGGGTTACAGGGTAGAATCCAGAACCAGCCCGGTGGATGCATTGGCGCTGTTTAAGATCGATCCTTACGCATTTGATTTAGTGATGACGGACATGACCATGCCCCAAATGACAGGCTTTGTCCTGGCCCTGGAAATGATCCGCATCCGGCCCGATATCCCGGTTATTGTAAATACAGGATACAGTGATCAGATAGACGAAACAAAAGCCATCGCGGCAGGCATCCGCGCCTATATCATGAAACCGTTGACCGCCATGCAACTGGCCAGAACCGTTCGAAGGGTTCTGGATCAATAGCGCAATGATTTTAAAATCTTATCAATCTCACCACTGACAGATTCAATATGAAAAGCATCTAAAAACCGCTGATGGGCCAGTCTTCCCATTTCTTTTCTGATTTCCGGTTTTTTTTCCATCAATAAAATGGCATCGGCCAGGGCATCGGGGTCTCCCGGCCGGACATGAAGGCCGGTTTCCCCATGCCGGTTGACGGTTGTAACGCCGGATCCGGGAAGTTTCGTCGTGATGAGCGGTTTTCCGGAATACATGGCCTCCAGAAGAACCAGCCCAAAGGCTTCGGTCCGCTCCACGGAGGGCAGGCAGAACACATCGCAGGTGCGAAACAGGTGGATCAAGGTTTGCCGGTCCACGCCGCCGAAAAGCCGAACCTGATTTTCCAGCCCTTTTTCAGCGATATGACCTTTAATGGCAAGATATTCCGGACCGTCTCCCACAATATTGAAGCGCACCCTGGGCGCTTTCTCCGCAGCCGCCACCAGATGTTCAAATCCTTTATAATAGGTAAACCGGCCGACACTCAGCACCGTGAGATCAAAATCGGAAAGTTCCGGCTTGATATCCGGCTTAAAATTAGCCAATTGCCCTGAAATTTTTTCACAGGATTGCATGCGCGCCGGGTCCATGCCCAATGGCACCACATGGCATTTTTTTTTAAAGGGCCGGAGCGGGGCGCTGTATTCCAGATAGGCGCGTGACGTACAAACTACGGCGTCCGCTTTTTTGAGCAGGGCGGACTCCCATGGTTGATAAAAATGATAAAGGAATGCCATCTTTCTATCAATCTTTGACGCCACAACATCGGCATGCCAATGAAGCACCAGGGGGCATGTTTTCCGTAAAAAAAGCAGCCAGAATGCGGATATATTGGGAAGATGCGCGTGAATGACATCCGGACGGAATTGTTTTATTACGGAGTGAAGCCGGAAAAAATATTCGGGACAAACCGGGGCATGCGCCAGTTGGCCAAATGATCGGATGCGGTCTAAATGAACACCTTGAATGCGATCATGTTCACTATGTTTAGCAACACCGGGTTGATGGGATATCACATAAACATCATGCCCCTGTTTGACCTGGGTGTTGGCAAGATCAAAAACAAAATTTTCAATTCCGCCCGGTTCCGGGGGATAGAATTTAGATAAATGCAATATCTTCATTAAATAGCCATAAGGAAGGCTCGGCTTTCAAATGTCAAAAAAGGCTGACCGCCGCGAGAGCTGACACATATCGCCAAGCAAACCGGGATCATATAAATTAAGGCTGGACAAATGGGCGCTTTCAAAATATTGTTTTTAAAAATTTTTAACACCATATTCGGTATGATATGTCAAGCAGACATCCTTTTTCACAATCCATTTTTGAAAATTGCCTGGTGGTCATCCCCATCTGGAATGAGTCCGCCAGTATAAAAACTGTTGTCCAGTCGATCAAAGAAAAATATACGGTGGATGTTCTCGTGGTTGATGACGGCAGCACCGACAACAGCGGCGATTTAGCTGAAGATGCGGGGGCCGAGGTGGTCAGGCTGGCCATGAATATGGGGGCATGGACCGCCATTCAGACCGGGTTTCGTTATGCGCTTTTAAAAGGCTATACGGTCGTGGTGACAATGGATGGGGACGGGCAGCATTTTGCTGAAAGCATTCCGCTCCTCATCAAGCAATTAGCAACAAATCAAGCGGACGTTATTATCGGGTCCAATCCGGAACGGGCTAGCCGGAACAGACGGATATCATGGGCTTTTTTTCGAATGCTGACATCTTTTGATTTGCAGGATTTTACTTCCGGCCTGAAAGCGTATAATGATCGCGCAATGACCCTGCTTTTGCGTCCAAGAGCCCATTTATTTGATTATCAGGATCTTGGCACGCTTCTTTTGATTCGCCGCGCCGGTCTTACCCTTTGCGAAGTGCCGGTGCCCATGCAAAAACGGCTTTATGGTTCATCACGAATTTTTTTCAACTGGTGGCAGGTCATCAGATATATGATGTTGAGTACTGTTTTATGCCTTTCTAAATATCGCCATTAATCATTCCAGCCGGACGAAATAAATCATGATTCCTTTCTACAATATTATCACCGCATTTTTGGGCGTTTGCACGGCATCCGTGATCATTGTCCTGATTCGCAAAGACAAATTATCCGTCAATTATTCTCTCTGGTGGGGGATCCTGGCGGCTGGTTTAATCATTTTCGGACTGGCCCCAAAACTCAGCGACTATATCGGTGAAATGCTGGGTGTTCATTACCCGCCGATTCTTATTGTCATCATTTCGATTTGTCTGCTGTTTATTAAACTGCTGTTTATGGATATTCACCGCTCCACCCATGAGCAGCAAATCAGAATTCTGACCGAACGACTGGCGCTTTATGAAAAAGAAAATTCAAAAAAATGCGCACAGAAAAGCCATTCTTCCCGGATCAACAGGAAATAATGAATAGCGATACCTTTATATCAAAAATCGGCAAAGAACTGGGCGTTGCGCCCCATCAAATTCAGGCGGTGGCGGATCTGCTGGCCGACGGATCCACCATTCCGTTTATCGCACGGTACCGGAAAGAGGCCACCGGCTCCCTGGACGAAGTGGTGGTGGCGGCCGTGCGGGACCGGCTGGATCAGCTCCGGGAAATCGAGGACACACGGGAAATGATTCTGGGTTCCCTGGAAAAGCACGGGCATCTCACCGATGAACTCCGAATGAGAGTGGTGGCGGCGGAGACTCTGGCGGCCTTAAACGATATTTATCTGCCTTTTAAGCCCAAACGCCGGACCCGGGCCACCATTGCCAAGGAAAAGGGCCTGGAGCCTTTAGCCCTGCTGATACTGGACCAGACCGGGGTTGATCCCAAATCCGAGGCCGCAGGGTATCTGGATCCGGAAAAAGGCGTGGAATCAGTTGATGACGCTTTGGCCGGGGCCAGGGATATTATTGCGGAAATAGTCAATGAAAACGAGCAGGCCCGGGCCATGATGCGGGAACTGTTCTTCGCCAAAGCCGTGGTGGCCTGCCGGGTGGCCAAAGGCAAGGAGGAAGAAGGCGCCAAATACCGGGATTATTTTGACTGGACCGAGCCCCTGGCCACAGTGCCGTCCCACCGGATGCTCGCCATGCGGCGGGGGGAAAACGAGGATGTGCTGATCTTGCGTATTCTGCCGGATGAAGCCGAGGCGGTTGCGCTGCTGGAAAAATTATTCGTGAACGGCGACGGTCCGGATTCACGCGAGGTCAGGGAGGCCGTGTCCGACGCCTATAAACGCCTGCTTTCCCGGTCCATGGAAACCGAGGCCCGGCTTAGCGCCAAACAAAAAGCGGATGCCGAAGCCATCCGGGTGTTTGCGGAAAACCTGCGCCAATTATTGCTTTCTCCGCCCCTGGGGGCCAAACGGATCATGGGGGTGGACCCGGGGTTCCGCACCGGGTGCAAAATCGTCTGCCTGGACCGCCAGGGCAAGCTCCTGCATCACGACACCGCCTATCTCCATCTCTCTGACAAAAAGGCCGAGGAAGAGGCCAAAAAAATTCGCTTGCTGTGCGAAAAATTCGACATTGAGGCCATTGCCGTGGGCAACGGCACCGCAGGCAGGGAAACCGAGGCGGTCCTCCGGGCCATCCCGTTTGCCCGGCCGGTTCAGATCATCATGGTCAACGAAAGCGGGGCCTCCATATATTCCGCGTCTGATACGGCCCGGGAGGAATTTCCCGACCTTGACCTCACGGTGCGGGGCTCCGTGTCCATCGGCCGGCGGCTCATGGACCCCCTGGCGGAACTGGTGAAAATCGACCCCAAATCCATCGGCGTGGGCCAGTATCAGCATGACGTGGACCAGCTCGCCCTCAAGCAATCCCTGGATGATGTGGTGATGAGCTGCGTGAACGGCGTGGGCGTGGATCTGAACCGGGCCAGCGTTCAGTTATTGACCTATGTGTCGGGCCTCAACGGGACAGTGGCGAAAAATATCGTGGCTTTCCGGGAGGAACACGGGCCCTTTGCTTCCCGCAAGCGCCTCAAGGACGTTCCGCGATTAGGGCCGGTGGCATTTGTCCAGTCCGCCGGATTTCTCCGAATACCGGATGCCGAAAATCCCCTGGACGCCAGCGCCGTGCATCCGGAAAGCTATACGGTGGTGGACGCCATGGCCAAGGATCTGGGCGTGACGGTGCGGGATCTGGTCAAAAATCCGGATGTCCGAAACCGCATCGATATCACCCGGTATGTGACGGCCACGACGGGCCTGCCCACGCTCACCGACATCATGGCGGAACTGGCCCGGCCCGGCCGGGATCCCAGGGAACAATTTGAGGCCTTCGCCTTTGCGGACGGTGTGGAAAAAATCGAGGATCTCCTGCCCGGCATGAAACTGCCCGGCATTGTGACCAATATCACGGCGTTCGGCGCGTTTGTGGACATTGGCGTGCATCAGGACGGCCTGGTGCATGTGAGCCAAATGGCGGACCGGTTTGTGAAAAACCCCGCAGAGGTGGTGAAGGTGCAGCAAAAAGTCATGGCCACCGTACTGGAGGTGGACATTAATAGGCGCCGAATCTCCCTTTCCCTGCGATCGGACGCCGGAACCGCTCATGCGAACAAGAAAATGCCGGATGAGAAAACACCCTCCGGGCCGAAACCGCAAGATCGGACGAAAACCGCCGGTCCGAAAAGGGAGAAAAATCCCCGGCCCGCGCCGTCCGGCGCCCTTGCGGAGGCCTTGCGAAAGAGCGGGTTACAATAATTGTCTCGCCATTTTGATTATTATCTGATATTAATGCCAATTAAGGGTTAAAAATCATGATAAACATTGCTGCTGCGAGTCTGCCAAAAATATGAACCATTAAACCATGATAGGATCGTACTTTGGAGGCAACTTGAATATTTGTTCTGACCTGAATCCA
>Ga0209467_1000490_pt1 | contig 55092 bp, 46 predicted proteins | sample Higcelwee11metaG_FD_187175 | JGI IMG/M metagenome (GOLD analysis project Ga0209467, IMG submission 187175) | Freshwater pond sediment microbial communities from the University of Edinburgh, under environmental carbon perturbations - High... | ecosystem: Environmental > Aquatic > Freshwater >... | reverse complement strand
GCAATCTCCGGCAACGCCGTTTTCCCCATCCGCACATAAGCGGATGGGTTCACCCGCCAATAAGTTCGCCCTTGCCATCATCTGAACTCACACTTCCCAGGTCGTCGCTACTGACGTGAACAGTAACCTCTCATGAGGCTTCCCCGCGGGTTCCTAAAACCTTTTACTTGAATAGATCTTAGTAATATGGAGCGTTTTTGGCAATGGCTTTTCATGAAATTCGCCAGCTAAACATTTTAGCCGGGGCGGCAAGTGACGCGCGAAAGGCGCCGGGAGAAGGGGCCGCAGGAGGGGCGCAGAAATTGCGGCGACGCCCTCCCCCAGCGTTGGCAACGGCGGAGGGGGGCGCTATCTTACTGGTTCACGCGAACGAACGACGGGGGCCGGACATGGCAGAGGACATCGAGGACAAACTCAGGGACGCGGTCGAGAAACACCAGGCCGGCAAGCTCAAGGAGGCCAAGGGGCTTTACAAATATATCTTGAAGCTCGCCTCCGACAACGCCCCGACGTGGTACATGCTAGGGGTGGCCGAGTTCCAGGGGCGGAACTTCGCCGCCGCCGCCGCCGCCGTCTCCGAGGCGTCGCGGCTCGTCCCCGACAACGCCGAGTACCACCGCACCCTCGGGCATGTCCGCCTCGAAGGGGGCAAACTCGAGGAGGCCGCCGAGTCCTACAAGCGCGCCATCTTCATCGACCCCGCCAATTTGCTCATCCGCCAGGACCTGGGCGACGTCCTCGCCAAGCTCGGCCGCCTCGACGAGGCCGAGGAGATGTACCGCCGCGCCCTCGCCGAGCACCCCGACAGCGACATCCTCCTCTACAACCTCGCCAACGTCCTCTTCGACCTGGAGAAGCTCGACGAGGCCGCCCGCACCTACAGCAAAGTCCTGGCCATCGACCCCAACAACGCCAACGCCCATTGCAACCTCGGCGGCGTTTTGGCCAAGCTCGGCCGCCACAACGCCGCCGCCAGCAGCTTCCAACGCGCGTTGGCCATCAACTCCAAGCACGTCAGCGCGCAATACAACCTCTCCAACTCCATGAAGCTCCAAGGCCGGGCCGAGGAGGCGGAGACCTCCTTCCGCCACGCCGTCGAGATCAACAAAACCCACGCCGCCGTCTACTACAACCTCGGCAACATCCAGATGGCCGCCGGGAACCTGGACGAGGCGGTCGTCTCCTACAACCATTCGCTGTCGCTGGCCCCGGACAACGCCGACGTCGCCCGTGACCTCGCCGACGCCTACTCCCGGCAGGGACGCCATGAGGAGGCGGAAGAATATTTCCGCAAAGCCCTGTCCCTCTCGCCCAACAACCCCCGGACGCTCAACGCCCTTGGGGTGATGGAGCTACGGCGAGGCCGCCACGCCGAGGCCGAGGCCGCCTTCCGCCAAGCCATCGTCGCCGGCCCAGCCCAGGTCGAGACCCACAAGCATCTGGGCGACCTCCTGCGGCTGAAGGGCGACAGCGTCGGAGCCGAGACCGCCTACCGCCAAGCCCTCGGGCTCGACTTCAAGCACGCCGGCGCCCTCAAGGAGCTGGGACGGCTCCTGGCGGCGGACGGACGAAGCGACGACGCCTTGGCCTGTTTCGAGCGGGCTGTGGCCAGCGACCCCGGCGACATCGAGGCCTGCGACCGCCACGCCGCATTACTGCGTTCCCTGGGGCGCTTGGACGAGGCCCAGGCCGACTATCGGCTGCTCTTGGCGATCAAGCCAGATTGCGCCGAGGCCTACAACAACCTCGGCAACATCCTCAAGGAGTCCGGCGAGACCGCCCAGGCCGAGACGGCCTACCTCAAAGCCCTCTCCCTCGCTCCGGAGCTCTCCGAGGCTTACAACAACTACGGCGCGTTGCTAGAGATTTCAGGCCGCGGCGCCGAGGCGGTCGAGGCCTACCGGAAAGCGTTGTCGCTCAAGCCCGACGCCGTGACCACGCTGGACAACCTCGCGGGGGCGTTGCGCGCCGAGGGACGTTTGGCCGAGGCCATCGGGCTGTGCGAGCACGCCGTCGGCGTCAACCCCTTCAATCCCTGCTCGCTCCGGCTGCTCGGCGACCTGCTGCTGGACTTGGACCAGCACACCGCGGCCGAGGCCAAATACCGCGAGGCTCTCGCGCTCAAGCCCGGCCTCGTCCCCGCCCTCGAGGGGTTGGGCGCCGCCCTCAAGGCCAAGGGGGACGTGACGGCGGCCCGCGAGGTCTACGAGCAGATCGAACGGCTCCAACCCGACAACTTCCTTTCCCGCGTCGGCTTGGCGGCGCTCGACGGCGAGGCGTTGGAGCAAGTCCCCCCCGAGCGCGTCCGGCAGCGTTTCGACCGCCTCGCCGCCTGCTATGACTCCGCCGCCCTTCAGCGGCGTCCCTTCGCCGCGCCGGAGGCGTTGCGCAAAGCGCTGGACGCCGTCCGCCCCGGAGCCGCCCCGTTCGAGGCGGTCGTCGACCTCGGCTGCGGCACCGGACTTTCCGGGCTGGCGTTCCGCTCCCTGGCGCGGCGTTTGACGGGGGTTGACCTCTCCGGCGCCTCCCTGGGACGGGCGCGGGCCAAAAACGTCTATGACGTTTTGGAGGAGGCGGAACTCGTCGCCTTCCTGGAGGGGCGGCCTGACAGCTTCGACCTGCTGGTGGCCGCCGGGGCGCTGGAAAGTTTCGGAGAGCTGGGGCCGCTTTTCGCCGCCGTCGGCGGGGCCGCCAAGGCTGGCGCCTACTTCGCCTTTAGCTTCGAGGCCTGTAAACAAGGCAAGTTCCAGCTTGGCGAGTACGGCGATTTCGCCCATTCCAAAAGCTACGTGGAGGCGACCGCCGCCCTTGCCGGATTCAAGGTGGAGCTTTCCCGGCACGAAGGCCAACTGCGCCGCCGCGGCGGACGCCCTTGGGCCAAAGGGCATCTCCTCATCCTGCGCAAGCCCGGCTAAACCACGGTTTTCCGCGGGATCCCCCGCTGGTTCTTGGTGGTCTCCCGCAGAATCGGGCATAGGACGGACAAATTTCTTCGCACCCTCCATAGACCAAGCGTCTTTGTGGAATGATTGCCCCCAGCCCACAATGGCCATCCAGTCAACTTCATCACCAAGGTTTGGAGCCCCCAAATTCCCAGAACCACGCCTGCATCTTGTTTTTGTCGGTTCCCTCTATTGACATTTCAGCGTTTAGACTTATTGTTCATGTCAACGTTGACATGAAAACAAGAGGGAATGCGGAAAAATGGCAAATCTCAAAGAGATATCCCAAATAACCGGATTTTCTCCCAGGCACATTTCAAGGGTTCTCAAAGGGGAGGATCATGTCGATGGCAAATCTGCGGAATACATAACGAAAGTGTCGATGGAGCTCGGATATTCCCCTAACTTATCCGCCAGGAGCTTAAAATCCAGGAAAAGCTATGACATTCTGGCTCTCTGCTGGGATACCAACGAGCCCCTGGTCGCAAAACTAGAGGGGGTGATCGACGCAAACAGAGGAAGCGATTACTCCATCATAATAGAAATAAGTCCAGAGAATTCAAGCTCGGAGAGGACTTCAAAAGATTACATCGTCAATATTGTCAGGAAAAGGAAACCCGCGGGCATCATATTAATTCCCCGCCAGCAAGTGGCCATAGGCGCTCTCGCGGAACTCCTCTCTTCCGAGAACATAGCCCATGTGATCGTGGACTCCGTGGAAAATGAGCTAAACACGGTCAGCGTAGACAGGGCGCAGGGAATTCACCAAGGAACGAAACATCTCATGGATTCAGGCTGTAAAAGGGTTGCGTATTCCGGGGCGAGCGCAGAGAAACCTTGGGACAGAGGGAGGTTCGCCGGATACCTAAAGGCAATCTCGGCATTCAATGCGCCCCCGCTGTTCATTGAGGTCGACTGCGAAGGCGATAGGGATTTGTTCGAATCCGGCAAGGATGCGGCGGAAATTTTCATAAAAATGAAGGCTCCCCCAGATGGCATACAGTTCTTCTCCGACCGCCTTGCCCTGGGCTTTATTAATCGCGTACGCAAACATGGGATAGAAATACCGGGAGAAGTCGCCGTGTCGGGTTTCGACGACATTGGAGCCGCGGAGATTTGTTGCCCAAGCCTGACAACGCTTGCGCAGCCAAACCATGAAATCGGCAGGATCGCCTATATGGCCATATTGGAGAAAATAAACGGACAGTGCGTTGGGGCAAATCCCAAGAACATCAAAATCGCCCCGCTGCTGCAAGTAAGGCAATCCACACAAAAAGATAAATAGGGAGGATAGAATGTTCTGCGCAAAACCTCTTCTTGTGCTGATTCTCGCCATCTATGGACTCAATTCATTTGCCGATGCCCTTCAGGGCGTAGCTCCGGTGTTCCATTTCAATTTCCGGGATGCCGCAGGGAAAAGAGAGATCAATGATCACAGCGGGAAATTCAAGTGTTTCTCCGAAGGTGCTGATTTTATCGTTCAGGAGGATGCGCTTCGAGTGGCGTCTCTCGCCAATGTTTTCATAGACGCAGGAACGCTGCCGGATATTACCCGGGAATTCACATTTTCTTTGTGGTTCCTGAGAAACCCCAAAGCGTTCCATGGCCCCCTTCTGATGAAAGGCGCTCATGGCTCGCAAGTGGATTTCCTCCTATCCGCAGAATGGGCGTACCCGCAATTCTGCTACAAGGCTCCCCGGGATCTGTCGTGCTGGCAAGGCATATACATATGCGGTCAAATCCCTCGGGAAATGTATTATCCCTGCAAGGGTTGGCAAGTCAAAGGAGGTCGTCATGTCCGTTCCGGAAAATGGGAGAACCTATGCGCGGTGTTCAGCCGCGGCAACATAAGCATATATGTCAATGGGGAACTGAGCTGCCAGCTTCTGACGGACAAGGACGTGCGGCTGAGCAATAGTTCCCCCAGGATATATATTGGAGCGGAAAGGATTGCCGGATCCAGCAATCCCTACTTGAGTTCCGACATGTTGATAAATGACATCAGGTATTATGACAAGGCGATCAGCGGCGAAGACGTGAAGAGAACGTTCGAAGCGGACATGGCGCGTTACCGGAAGGAGAACGTGAACCTCACCGAATGCACTGATTACATTCCCTACAAAGATTTCGACCCAGAATTCAAGCACAAACTCAAGCTCACGGAAAAATATGAGAAGGATGTTCTTCCCGGACTTCTAGGCGACAAGGATCAACCACAAGAAAATGTCGCTGAAGTAAAGAGGGTGGGCAATCAATGCGGGCTTTTCATCGGGGGCAAGCAGTATTACCCGCTTGCGATGATCCCGTCATTCAGGGATTCGCTTTCCAATGGCGCTTATGTCGCTGAGAAGGCAAATGCCGGGGCAAGAAATTTTGCCGCCGCTGGCGTGAACCTCAGCGCCGTGTCCCTACATCCCGATTATTTCTGGCTGGGCGAAGGGAAATATGATTTTGAAAAGGTCGACGCATTGATAAGAGGTGTCATCAAAGCCAATCCCAGGGTGGAAATACTCGTCTATGCGATGATGATGACACCGCCCTGGTTTAGAGCCTCATATCCAGAGGAATTGGAGAAATGCGTCTATGGGAACAATGAAAACACGATCGTCAGCGTTTATGGCCCTTTGGGGTCGGAGAAGTGGCTCAAAGTCTCTGGGGAAATGTTGAAAGACTTGGTGACGCACATAGAAACAAGCGATTATGCCAAGCATGTTTATGCCTATTTGCCGGGCGGGGGGCAATCCGCCGAATGGTACTGGCCGGAAAGCGTCTCAGGCGGGATCCCCGGATATTCCACGGCGACAGCCACCACTTTCCGCAAATGGCTCAAGGAAAAATATGGCAATGATTCCGTTTTGCGGCTAGCCTGGAGAAATGATGCGGTGACACTTGAAAACGCCGAAGTTCCCAGCCCGGGGCAGCGAGAGAGCAAAGAAACCTCCCTGTTTGTGGATCCCCTCGCATCGTCGCAAGGCTCCGATTTCCGGAGATATATGACTGATTATACACTGAAGAACCTCACGTTCTGCGCCAAGACCATAAAAGAGGCGTCGGGCTTCAAGAAGCTGGTGTTCGTCTATTGCGGCTATACGTTGCCCTCCGTCAGCAAGAAACTTTATCATAGCGGACTCCTTGGAACGGGGAAAGTCTTTCGTTGCCCATATGTTGACTGCCTCATCACTCCGATCACTTACACCGACAGAAGAGGCGGCCAGCCGGGCGTGAACGTGAATCCGTTCAATGGGACGGCAACCCTATGCAACAAGCAGTTATGGATGGAGGACGATATCCGGACACATTTCTGCTTCATCCCGGGTGCTGGAGTGTGCACGGATTCCCTTGAAGAAACACTTGCTGTCATAAAAAGGGATCTTGGGCTTTCCCTCACAAGAAACTTGGGCTTCTGGTGGCTGCTCTTCGACAACGCATGGTTCCACCAAGAAGACATGATGCGGACGGTGAAGGCCATCAAAGAAACTGCGGATGAAGCCCTTACAAAGGAAAGAGCCTCCACTGCCGAAGTTGCGTTCGTCTTTGATGAGAGCAGCCTCTTCCATGTGGCCTACACTTCGAATAAATTCCTCCAGGCGCATGCATGGGATACATATCTAAATGCCTCGCGAATGGGGGCGCCCTTTGACTTTTACATGCTTGAGGACATGAAGGATGGAAAGATTCCGGATTATAAGCTGTACATCTTTCTGAACGCCTTTTATGCCGACATGGCAACGCAAGAACGTATCCGACAAAAAGTGAGGAAGAACAACGCCGTCTCTGTCTGGTGCTACGCACCAGGATTCATCACTCCTGACGGTTTCAGCGTCGAATCGATGAGCGAGTTTACGGGCATAAAACTAGAAGTGGTCCAACATGGGCTTGAGGCGCGTTTGCGCATTACGGCCCCCGACAGCCCAATCGTCCGTTTTGCGGCGGATCCCAGCCCGTCGCACAAGATGACCCCCGCATTCTTCGTCGCTGATCCCGCAGCGAAAACGCTAGGCGTTTCGGACGGCAAGGCGGTATTGGCCGTGAAAGAATTCGCTTCATGGCGATCTGTATACACGCTAATGCCCCTTTCAAAAGAGATTCTCATGGGGCTTTGCGATTATGCGGGCGTACATGTTTATAGCCGCTCATTTGACGTATTCGCTGCGAACAGCGACTATCTTATGCTCCATACCTCAAGCGGTGGCCAGAAAACGATAACTCTTCCCGTCAAGCGCGACGTGGCCGAAGCCCTGACGGGCGATGTCATGGGCAAAGGCATAAGCGAATTCACGGAAAGTCTTCCAGCCCAAACAACAAGAATATATAAGCTCACCAGAGCCAAATAGAAAGGTTTGCAAATGCCGCACAACAGACGCTTGGCAGAGAGCTGCGCACATGGCCACATACCTAATAATAAGAAGTTTACACTGATGGAGCTACTCATTGTCGTTGCCATCATCTCCATATTGTTCTCAATACTTATACCTGCGTTGCGCAATGTCCGCAACCGGGCTAAATCCGTGAACTGCATCTCTAACCTTAAACAAATTCATATGATATCCTGCAATTACGCCGACGACAATGGCGGCATGATTGCGCCATTCTATGACGGGACATATACGTGGAACAACAAACTCCGCATTCTTGGCTACATTGGCACGCCTGAACTGATGACCTGTCCGGGGATATACCCCCATAAATATGACCCGACAAACTCATCGGCCGTCTATGGGATGCTGTACCTGGGGGGCAGCTGCATGAGCATGAACATCTTCGCAAATCCGGTGGTGGTCACGCATGCTGGCGGCTCCGTGGCCTATAACTCACCCTCGTCGGCACTGCTGTTCTGCGATTCCATCAGGGACTACGGCAGCAAACCCAGGGGACAATTCTACTATGTGATTCCGTCGGGGGTCACGACAATACACAGCGATTATGGCGTCGCCTATGCCGCCCACATGAAAAAGCGCATCAACTCCATTTTTGCCGACGGCCACGCTGAAGAAGCGGCTTCCTCAATGCTTTACAAGGCGAAAATCAGACAATACTGTGAGCTTGACAGCGACGGGATATTCAATCTCTCACCGTGACGCGCCGGAATTTCCTCAAGGCTTGTCGCCCTTGGCTGAAGGCGCTGAGGCTGATGGGGGAGTTGGCTTGCATTGCAAGCCTTCCGGGTTATTTCACATCTGGAGCTGACGTCGCAGCGTGCTTCGGGTTGGACGACGCGCGGAGAGCCGGCTTTGGCGCATGCCGTCCGAGGACATGGCGCCGCCACCGCGGTGGAGGCCGCCGCCCATGAGCTGGATGCGGTCGCGGAACAGTCCGGAGCGGCCAGGGAAGCGACGCGTCCGGTTTTGCGTGCCTGACGCCTACTCCGCCGCCCGGACGGTCATCTCGTTGCGCCACGGCGGCGAGACGCGGGAAATCGCTTGTGGCGTGTTCAAGCACATGCGGTCGCCGGGAGCGTTCCACGAGGGCATTTTCTCCTTGCCGGACGGGCGGATTCCGGAGGCGGCCCGCTTCTCTGTCACAAGCTACGGCGGCCAGGGGCTGTGCTATGTCGAGGCGCGAGTCCAGGGCGGGACGTTCGTCCCGGTGGCGGTCGGGGAGGTCGAGGGGGGGCTCGCCGGATTCCGTGCTGGACAACGACTGCAAATGGGCGTTTCTGGGCGACCGCGACACCAGGCGGCATCAGCTCGAAGTGGTGTTGGGGTGACGGCGATAAAAAGCATGTTTTTTTGCGCGATAGCCGACGGACTCCACTTGAAAAAAGGAGGCGCCGCGGAAATGTATCCCTGTGCGTGAAAGGGCATAGGAATGAAAGTGAAGGCGTCCGCCGGGATCATCGTCGCCATTTCGCTGTTGCTCCCCTTGTTGGCGCAGGCGCGCGACTTCGACGCGATCAAGAAATCCGGAGCGCTGCGGGTCCTCACGGTGTACTCGGCCGAGCCCGAGGCGCTACCCCGGGATTTCTCGCCCGAGGATTACGAGACTAGCCTCTTGGAAAGCTTCGCCAACCAGGAGGGGCTAAACCTGGAGTTCGTCACCGTCCCGAGCTTCGAGGCGTTGCTGGCGGGGTTGGGCTCCGACCAGGGCGACCTCGCCGCCGCCATGTTGACCATCACGCCGGAGCGCCAAAAACGCGCCAGCTTCACGCGGCCCTTCCTTTACAGCTCCGAGCAACTCGTGACCGCCAGCTCCAACAAATCGTTCAAGGGGCTCGGCTCGCTCGCCGGGCACAGCGTCCATGTCCAGCCGGGGACCTCCTACGAGAAGACCGCCGAGGCCTTGGCGCGGCAAGTCAAGGGGCTGGCCGTGGAGAGGACCCCGGACCGCGTCGAGCAGGACGACATCTTCCTGAAAGTCACCTCCGGCGAATATGAGTACAGCGTCGCCGACGAGAGTTATGTCCGGAGTTTTCTGGGCTACAACGACGGCGTGCGCGACGTCTACACCTTTCCGGGGAGGAGGCAAATCGCCTGGGCCCTCCCCAAGGATTCCCCGAAACTGTTGGCCGCGCTCGACGCGTTCATCCGAAAAACGGTGCCCGTCCACCAGTTGCGGACTTATAAGGAAGACCTGCCCCAGCTGAAGCGGCGTGGCTACATCCGTTTCCTGACGCGCAACAACCCTTACACCTACTACATTCAGAACGGCGTGCTCATGGGGTTCGAATATGAGCTGGCCAGGGAGTTCGCCAAGCGCCAGGGGCTGCATCCGGTCTTCGTGGTGCCGCCAGACTGGGGCGACCTCGTCCCGTGGCTGCTCGCCGGACGCGGGGAGCTGGTCGCCGCCTGCGTCAGCGTCACGCCGGCGCGCTCGGCCGTGGCCGGGGTAGCCTTCGGCGCGCCTTACTGCTCGATCAAGGAGCAGCTCGTCGGCAGAAAGGCGGAGCCGGTCAAGACGCTGCGCGACCTCGCCGGGCGCCGCCTCGCCGTCCGCAAAAGCAGCTCGTATTGGGAACGCGCCCAGAACCTCAAGGACGCCGGGGTGGCTTTCACGCTGGTCGCCGTCCCCGACGACCTTGAGACCTTCGAGATCCTCGACCAGATCGAGGCCGGCGTCTACGACCTCACGCTGTGCGACGACAACATCGCCGCCGTCGAGCTGAAGACGCGGCCGAAGCTGGCGGCCCTGCTGACGTTGCCCGGCGAGAAGAACTACGCCTGGATGGTCAGGAGCGCCACGCCGGCGCTGAAGGCGGAGGTCGACCGTTTCTTCACCAAGGAGCGCAAGTCGACGTTCTTCAACGTGGTCTACGGCAAATATTTCAAGCACGACAACGCCGCCAGTCTAGCGCGGGCGGCGGAGAGCGACGAGGACCGGCTGAAATTCATGCCCTACCGGAAGTTGATCGCCAAATACAGCCAAGTCTACGGTTTCCATTGGTGTTTGATCGCGGCGCAGATACTCCAGGAGAGCCGTTTCAACCCCGACATCGTGTCCGCGTCGGGCGCGGTGGGCTTGATGCAGGTCATGCGGCGCAGCGCCGAGCAGATGGGCTTCTCCCGCGTCCAGGAGCCCGAGCAGAACATCCACGCCGGCACCAAATACTTGGACATGCTCCGCGACAAGCCCATGTTCAGCGGCCTGGCCCCTTTCGACCAGCTATGTTTCGCCCTCGCCAGCTACAATGGGGGGCTTGGGCATTTGCTCGACGCCCGGCGGCTCGCCGCGCGGGAGAAGCTCGACCCCGACCGCTGGCTGGACAACGTCGAGAAGGCCTATGGGCTCCTGGCCCAAGAGAGGCACTCGCGCCAGGCGAAATACGGCTCCTGCCGCACCGCGGAGATCATCGGCTATGTGAGGAACATCATCTTCTATTACCGGATGTACCTGCGGGAACAGGAGGCGAACCAGCCGGGGAACAAACTCCCCCGCGACGCCATGCCCTGAATCAACAAGCGAAGACGCCGCTAACGCCCGCCAAGGCGTTGGGCGTCAACTCCAGGGCCATCACATATTGCGCGGGGATGTCGTGAAGGTGCCTGATGCCGAAGTTTGCGGTGGGACGGAACCCGAACCGGTGGTAATAAGCGGGGTCGCCAACCAGGAAGATGGAGCTGTGTCCCAGCGTTTTCGCCAAGTTTGCGCTCGCGTTGATCAAGGCGGAGCCCACGCCGCTGTTCCGATGTTCCAGAGCGACGGAGACAGGCCCCAAAAAAAGCGTCTCGAACTTCCCCCCGTCCGGGGAGGCGATTTGGGTCTTGGTCAACATGATGTGGCCAATCAGCCTCCCGTTTTCCTCCGCCACCAGCGCTAGCTCCGGGATGTAGGCGCTGGAAGCGCGCAACTGGTCGACGAAATCCTGCTCCTTGCCATTGGTGACTTTCGCCGTCTGGAAGGCCACTTCCACCAGCGCGTGGATCGCCGGGAATTCCCGCTCCGTCTCTGGCCTAACAATCATTACGAGCCTCCAGGAATGATTGCCTTGACGAACATGGTGAAGCTGTCCACCCTCAAGTCGGCCTCTTCGCTTTTGGGGTCGCCGAAGCCGTAGGCGGCGTAACAGCGTTTGACCCCGGCGCGGCGGCCGGACTCCAGGTCGGTGTAGTTGTCGCCGACGATCCAGCTTTGTCCGGCCTCGGCTCCGGTCCGGGCCAGGGCCAGCAGCAGCGAGTCGGGGGCGGGCTTGAGGGGGCAGGCGATGTCGCCGCCCATGACCACCTGGAAAAGCTCGGCCAGGCCAAACAGGGACAAGATCTCCTCGCAGAAGCGGCCGGGCTTGTTGCTGATCACCGCCAACGGATGGCCGGCGGCGTGGAGCGCGGCGAGCCCCTCGCGGACGCCATCGTAAAGGGTGGTCTTGACGACCAACCCCGCGGCGTAGTGGCGTTTCATGGACGCCAACGCGGCCTCGATGTCGGCCCCCGGAGTGTCGGAGAAGGCCCGGACGATAAGCTTCCGCGCCCCGTCGCCGACGTAGGAGACGACGGAAGGGAGGGAGAGTGGGGCCAAGCCGAAGTCGGCGCGGGCGCGGTTGACGGCGTCGGTCAAGTCCTCGCGGGAGTCGATCAAGGTTCCGTCGAGGTCGCAGATGAGCAACGATTTATTCATGGGCGAAAGCCGCCAGGAGTTCGTCGGGGCTGACGGCGGCGGTGCCGACCTTGCCCACCACGATGCCGGCGGCGTGGTTGGAGAGCTCGGCGGCCTCGACCCCGGAGGCTCCGGCGAGCAGCGCGAGCGTGAAGGTGGCGATGACGGTGTCCCCGGCGCCGGTGACGTCGAAGACTTCCTTGGCGCGGGTGGGGATGGTGACGGGGAGCTTGCCGCGGTCGAAGAGGGCCATGCCTTTGGAGCCGAGGGTGATGAGGAGCTTCTCGGTCTGGAGGTCGGCGTCGAGCTTGGCGGCGATCTGGGCGATCTCCTCCGGCCCGGCCTCGGACTCGGCCATGTCCGGAGTGTAGAGCCCGGAGAGGGCTTTGGCCTCGAGCAAATTGGGGGTCATCAACGTGAGCCCCTTGACGTCCATGTGGTGCTTGGGGTGGGGGTCGAGGGCGACGACCACGCCCTTGGGTTTGGCGGCGGCGAGGGTCTCCGCGAGCATGGACTCCTTGAGCAGTCCTTTGGCGTAGTCCTCGAAGATAATGGCGTCGACGGCGCCGTCGGCGACCATTTGTTTGAGGGTGGCGACGACGCTGGCGCGGATTTGCTCGGAAACGGGGGCGAGGTCCTCGTAGTCTATCCGGGCGAGGTGCTGGGAACCGGCGATGACGCGCTGTTTCTCGATGGTGACGCGGCCGGAGTTGTCGGCGCTGACGTGGCGGGTGTCGATACCCTCGTCGGCCATCATGCGTTTGAGTGTCTCGCCAGCCAGGTCCTGCCCGACGACGCCGAAGGCGGCGACCTGGGCGCCGAGGCTGGTGACGTTGCGCATGACGTTGGCGGCGCCGCCGAGCGAGTAGGTTTTCCTGAGGGCGTGGACGACCGGCACCGGAGCCTCCTGGGAGATGCGCGTTACTTTGCCCCAGACGTAGCCGTCGAGGATGAGGTCGCCGATCACCGCGACCCGTTTGCCTTTGAACCCGGCGATGATCTCTTTGACTCGTTCTATTCTCATGGTCACCCGCTGTTGCGTTCTGGTTCTGGAAACCGGAAAGATAGCGCCGCCCCCGGCGAATTTACAGCCCCGGAGCGTAAAAAGTGACGCGCTCAGGGCTTGACGACCCCCTTCTCCTGCTTGCCGCGGATGAGGGCGCTGGGGTCCTTCTCCAGGTATTCGGCGAGGGTCTGGACGGAGCGGAGGGTGTTGTTGAGGTTGAGCAGCGTGTTCTCGACGTCGCGGCGCAGCGGGCCGACCATCTGGAGGGAGGTCTTGGAGGTCTGCATCAGGGCGCGGGCGTCCTTGACGGTCTCGGGGATCTGGGATTTGTCGAGGACCACCTTGGCGTGGCGGGCGAGCTCCTCGATGCTGTTGACGGTGTTGGTGAGGTCCTTGACGACACCTTCGATCTTCTCCTTGGTGAGGGTGCCCTTGAGGGTCTTGGAGATGTCGTTGAGGTTGACGCTGATCTCATGGACCTCGGTGACGATCTCGTGGATCTGGGGCTCGTCGAGCATCTTGTTGGCGGTGTGCATCAGGGACTCGACCTCGCCGGAGAGCTTGGCGAAGTCGATCTTGGAGATCTTCTCCAGGGACTGCTGGATGGTGTCCATGATGTTGCCGAAGAGGACCGGGGGGACAGAAGGCATGTAGAAGGGGTGTCCGGGAGGCAGCACGACGTCGCTGGGGATGGGGTAGTACTCCGGGGGGGTGAAATAGCTGATCTCGACGTAGAGGGAGCCGGTGACGGCGGAGCCGTAGCGCAGCTGGCAACGGAGGCCCTTCTCTATCTCGGCGTTGAGGAATTTCTCGATGGCGGCGCGGTCGCGTTCGCCGGACTTGGAGAGGATCTCGTAGTCGACGCTCTTGGCGGTGATCTCCATGTAGATGAGGATCTGCTCGTTGGTGGGGCTGATCTTTATCTCGGTGACCTGCCCGATGGGGACGCCGCGGTACTTGACCTTGGCGCCCTTCTCCAGGCCCTGGACGGAGGCCTTGGTGACGGTCATGAACTGGGCCTTGTCCTCCAGGAAGCGCAGCGCGCCGAGCAGCAGCATGGAGACGATGAAGAGGGTGACGGCGGCGACGACGAAAACGCCGAGCTTGTACTTGTTGGCGACATTGGCCATGGTTCAACCTTTCGATGGTGAGCGGTTCAGGAACTGGACGACCCTGGGGTCGGTGGAGTTGTCGCGGAGATGGCGGGGGTCGCCCTCGGCGACGATGCCCTTGCTCTCTTTGTCGAGCAGGACGACGCGGTCGGCGACGGCGAAGACGCTGCCGAGCTCGTGGGTGACGATGACCATGGTGGAGCCCACGGATTTCTTCAGGTCGAGAATAAGGCTGTCGAGGTCGGCCGAGGAGATGGGGTCGAGCCCGGCGGAGGGCTCGTCGAAGAAGAGCAGGGTCGGGTCGAGGGCCATGGCCCTCGCGAGGGCGGCGCGCTTGCGCATGCCGCCGCTGATCTCGGAAGGGGCGAAGTCCTCGAAGCCCTCCAGGCCGACCAGGCTGAGCTTGACCCGCGCGAGGGCGGCGGCCATGCAGTCGGAGAGGTCGGTGAACTCTTTGATGGGCAGGATGATATTCTCGGCCAGGGAGAGGGAGCTGAACAACGCTCCGGACTGGTAGAGGACGCCGAACTTGAGGGTGAGGGCCAGCTTCTCCTCCTCGGAGCAGTTGACGATGCTGTGGCCGCCGATCAGGATGTCGCCGCGCATGGGGGGGTAGAGGCCGATGATATGCTTGAGGATGGTGCTCTTGCCGCAGCCGGAACCGCCGAGGATGGCGAAAACCTCGCCCTTGGCCACGGAGAAGTTGATGTTCTCCAGCACCACGGTGTCGCCGTAGCCGACGGTGAGCCCCTTGACCTCCACCGCCGGGGGGGCCTTGTCCGCTGGGTTGTCCATGTGTTCGCTCCCCACTAGTTGCACAGCATGGTGATGACGGCGTCGGCCAGGACGACCAGGAAAATGCCGCTGACCACCGAGCTGGTGGTGGCGCCGCCGACGCCCTTGGCGTTGTTCTCCGACTCGAAGCCGCGGAGGCAGCCGATCCCGGCGATGAGGATGGCGAAGACGAAACTCTTGAGCAGCCCCTCGAAAACCCCGGCGATGGGGATGGCCGCCACGGTGCGGCCGTAGTACTCCGGCAAACTGACGTGGCTGCGGGTCACGCCCACGAGCATGCCGCCGAGGATGCCGACGACGTCGCCGATCACCGTCAAGAGCGGCATCACCACGGCCAGGGCCAGCAGTTTGGGGATGACCAGGAAACGCGGGGCGTTCAAGCCCATGGTCTCCATGGCGTCGAGCTCCTCGTTGACCTTCATGGTGCCGATCTCGGCGGCGAAGGCGGAACCGGCGCGGCCGGTGCAGATCATGGCGACCATCAGCGGCCCGAGCTCCTTGACGATCGCCAGCCCCACCAGGTCGGCGACGAAGATGTCGATGCCGAACTTGCCCATCTGCACCACCCCCTGGAAGCCGAGGATCAGCCCCATCAGGAAGCAGATGACGCAGATGATCGGCACGGCGTCGGCCCCGGTCTTGTCCATGTAGTAGAGCGTCTCGCGCCACTGGACCTTCCTGGGGTTGCGGACGGACTCGGCCAGGCTGGCGGCGACCGCCCCGACGAAACCAAGGAAGGCCTTGCCGTCCTTGGCGAATTTGATCGAGGCGTTGGCGGCGGTGATGAAAACCGAAACCGGCACCCCGTCCCCGGGCTTGAGGCAGACTCCGGCGCAGTCCGGGCTGAGTTCCAGCTTCGCCAGCGCGGCGAGGACCTCCTCCGAGGCCCCCGGGAACCCCATGGTGGCGCCGTGGCGGCCGCAGAGCCCCCCGCAGGCCCGGGCCAGGGCCAGACAGCAGTAGTCGTTGGCGGGGACCCCTTGGCAGTCGAGGGCGAGGGCGGTGACGCCGCCACCCTCGAAAGCGGCCGCGACGCCGCGGAAGACGGTGTCGGACGACGCCATGTCCAGGCGCCCCCCGCCGCAGCCTTCCACCGTCAAGAGCCCCCCCGCCAGGCGGCCCTTGACCCGTCCATCTCCGCTCAAGTCGAGCTCGTCCATCGATTTTCCTCGCCGAAAGTTGCTTGGCACGATTTGCATAAAGCGAAGGTTAATATATATTAACGACTCTTTTTTGACCATCTTGTTTGAGTTGATTTGACGGAATTTCTCAAGAAATTAATGGAAGCGCGTGACTATGCTGCTGCGATCGAATGACCTGTACGTGTTCTCCGGCACTGCCCACCCCCAGTTGTCGCGGGATATCGCCAAGTACCTCAACATCCCGCTAGGCGAGGTGGAGTTGCGGCGTTTCCCGGACGGCGAGATTCTGGCGCACTACATGCAGAACATCCGTGGCGGCGACGTGTTCATCATCCAGCCGACCTGCTACCCGCCCAACGAGAACATCATGGAGCTGCTGATCATGCTCGACGCCGCCAAGCGCGCCTCGGCGGGGCGGATCACGGCGGTCATACCGTATTACGGCTACGCCCGGCAGGACCGCAAGGATCAGCCGCGGGTGCCGATCACCGCCAAGCTCGTGGCCAATTTGATCACCGTCGCCGGCGCCTCGCGCATCCTGGCGATGGACCTGCACTCCCAGCAGATCATGGGCTTCTTCGACATCCCCGTCGACCACCTCTACGCCGCCCCGGTGCTGGTGCCCTTCCTGCGCGGCAAGCTCGGCTCCAACGGCGTGGTCGTCGCCCCCGACTCCGGCAGCGTCAAAATGGCCCACGGCTACAGCAACGCCCTCAACGCCGGCATGGCGGTCGTCTCCAAGCGCCGCACCGACGCCACCAGCGTCGAGTCCTCCCACCTGGTCGGCGACGTCAAGGACCGCGTCTGCCTCATGACCGACGACCTCACCTCCACCGCCGGCACGTTGGTCGCCGCCGCCAAGCTGCTCCGCGCCCAGGGCGCCAAGCAGGTCATCGCCGCCATCACCCATTGCCTGCTCGGCGAGCTCGGCCTCGGCCGCCTCGCCGCCAGCGATATCGAGGAGCTCTACACCACCGACGCCGTCCCCGTCCGCGACGACTGCGGCGGCAAGATCAAGGTCTGCAGTGTCGCCGGCTTGCTCGGCGAGGCCATCAAGCGCATCCACGATGGCGGCACGCTCTCCTCCCTGTTCAACATCGAGAAAATGTGACAACGAGAATCACACAGCCATAACAACCGTTCAAACCGAAGGATTGGGAAATGACTAAAGGTCAGAAAAGCATCAAGGCTTTCCACAGGGAAGCCGCCGGAACCAGCCACTCCAGGCGCGCCCGCCGCGCCGGCAAGATCCCCGCGATCGTCTACGGGCACGGCAAGGAGCCCCGCAAGATATTGCTCGACGAGATCGAGTGGAAGAAGATCTCCTCCGACGCCCAGCTGGTGGAAATCCAGATTGAGGGCGGCGAGACCCTCAACGCCCTGATCAAGGACACCCAGATCGGCATCATCAGCCGCAAGCCCATCCACATCGACTTCCTCGAAGTGGACATGACCGAGATCATCAGCGCCATCGTGCCGTTGCACAGCCAAGGCATCCCGGCCGGCACGGCCCAGGGCGGCATCCTCGACCAGGTGCTCCACGAGATCGAGATCGCCTGCACCCCGGCCAACCTGCCCGAGTTCATCATCGCCGACGTTTCCGCCTTGACCGTGGGGGCCAGCCTCCATGTGAGCGGCATCGCCTTCCCGGAGGGCGTGACGCCCGCTGGCGACGCCTCCCTCGTCGCCTTCCACGTCTACATCCCCCGCGCCGAGGAGCCGAGCGCCGCCGCCGTCGAGGCCGCCGACGCCAAAGCCGCCGACGCCAAGAAGCCTGACGCCAAGGCTGGTGACGCCAAGGCTGGTGACGCCAAGGCTGGCGACGCCAAGAAGCCCGACGCCAAGAAGTAACGCCGGTCATGCCTGGACTCGTCGACATGCCGGGCGTCCGCCTGGTGGTCGGCCTGGGCAACCCCGGCGTCAAGTACCTGGATACCAGGCACAACGCCGGTTTCGCCCTGGTCGACGCGCTCCTGGCGGCCTTCGCTGGCCGCTTCGAGCTGTCCCGGGTCCATGGCGGCGAATGTTGGACCGGCCGTTTCCGCGGCGCGCCCCTCGCGTTGCTCAAGCCCATGACGTTCATGAACTTGAGCGGGCAATGCGTCGCTGGCGTCTGCCGCGACCGGAAGGTCGCGCCGGCCGAGTTGCTCCTGGTCCACGACGACATGGACATCCCGCTCGGCCGCTTGCGCTTCCGCCGCGGCGGCGGTTGCGCCGGGCACAACGGGGTGCAGTCGGTGCTCGACGAGCTCGGCGCCGACGGCTTCGCCAGGCTGAGGATCGGCATCGGCCGCGAGTCCGCCAAGGGGGCGATGATCGACCATGTCCTCTCGGTGTTCGAGGGCGACGAGAAGGAATTGTTCGTCCGCGTGATTGATATCTGCGCCGAGGCCGTTAAATTGTCCCTGGCCCGTGGCGTCGAAGCCGCCATGAACCAGTACAACGGTTTAGACCTAGCCGCTCCGCCGGCGCCCCCGGCGCTTGGCGGCGCTGTGATTTGATTTGATCCGGGGCGCTGTCGCTGCGGTGGCGCGGCGCCCATTCGACCATGAGTCGTCAACACCAAAATGAATCCTGTGATCGGCATGGCCGATCACCGCAACCAAGGCAACTCTAAAGGAGTGACATCTTGAGAACGTACGAAACCGTAGTTATTCTCGATGACCGAAGGGTTCATGACGAAGGCGTCGCTTATGCCGACGAATTCGCCGCGATGCTCACCGCCGCCGGCGGCGAGGTCATTCGCAAAAAAGCCCTAGGCCGCAAACAGTTCGCCCGTGAAATGCGCAAGCGCAAGACCGGCTATTACTGGGACTTCATCTTCAAAACGGAACCCGACAAGGCGGCCGAGCTGCCCGAGAAGTACAAGCTCGACGAGCGCGTCCTGCGCCTGAAGTGCTTCCTCTACGACCGCCCCCAGGATCCTTACCACCTGGACGACGCCCCGAAAGAGGCGCCGATCATCGCCAAGCCCATCCTGGACGAAGCGCCGGGCAAAGATGGGGCCGAAGCCGAGGAGGCTTGAGCGCCGCGACAACATAAATCCAGGAAATAGCGCCGTCGCCTAGCGCGGCGGCGGAGGATTGGAACCATGGCGTCTTTCAACAAGGTAATCTTGATGGGGAACCTGACCCGCAACCCGGAGCTCAGGTACACTCCGGGCGGCGCGGCCGTCTGCGAGTTCGGGCTGGCGATCAACCACCGCTACGTCACCAGCGACGGGCAAGAGCGCGACGAGACCTGCTTCGTGGACATCAGTGTCTGGGGCAAGCAGGGCGAGGCCTGTGGCCGCTACCTCCAGAAAGGCGCCCCGCTGTTCGTCGAGGGCCGGCTTAAGCTGGACCAGTGGGACGACCGGGAGACGGGCAAGAAAGTAAGCAAGATGCGCGTCGTGGCCGACCGGACGCAGTTCATCGGAGCCCCGCGGGGTTCCGCCGAGCAGTCCTACGACCAAGCTCAGCCGCAGCCCCAGGGTGGCTATCAGCAGGCGCCGCCTCAGGCGATGCCGCCGCCGCCCGCCCAACGGTCCTACCAGGGCCAGGGCGGGGGGCAGCAGCAGGCCCCCAGGGCGCCTTACCAGCCCCCCGCCGGCCCGCCCGCTTACGCCCCGCCCGCTTACCAGGCGCCGCCGCGGCAGGCCCCCCCCCCGCAGCAGGCCTACCAGGAGCCACCGGCCATGCCGGCCCCGGAGGTCTTCGACAATGTCGAGAGCGCCGACGACGACATCCCGTTCTGATCCGTTGACATCCACAATTCAATATCCAATTAGGAGTTTCAGGAGATGATCCCGAAGAACAACAAAAGAAAAAGAAGGGTCAAGAAGGACCGGAAGCCGAAAATCTGCCGTTTCTGCGAGAACCGTGTCCAGTACATCGACTTCCTCGACGCTGACACGCTGCGCAAGTTCCAGACGGAGAACGGCAGGATCCTGCCCAAGCGCATCACCGGCACTTGCCTCGACCACCAGAAGATGCTCAGCTCCGCGATCAAGCGCTCCCGCGTGCTCGGCTTGATCCTGTAACCTGAAAGCGTGGAGAACTACCCTAAAATGAACGAGAAATTGATCTTGTTGGAGGACGTCGCCTCCCTTGGCAGCGCCGGCGACACCGTCAGCGTGTCCAACGGCTACGCCAGGAACTTCCTGATCCCCAAAAAGCTAGCCTTGATCGCCTCCAAAGGCGCCATGCGTCAGCTCCAGGCGAGGATGGAGAAAATCGAAGCCAAACGCAAGCTCGACATCGAGCAGGCCCAGGCCATCGCCGAGAAAGTCTCCAAGGCCGAGCTCACCATCCGCATGAAAGCGGGCGAGGACGACCAGCTCTTCGGCTCGGTCACCACCCACGCCATCGCCGCGGAGTTCGAGAAGAACGGCCTCAAGGTTGACCACCAGATGATCGTGCTCGAGACCCCCATCAAGGCGCTAGGGGCTTTCGACATCACGGTCAAACTGCATGCGGAGATCAAGGCCCAGGCGCGCGTCTGGGTCGTAAGAGACTAAGCATGTCCTTGGATAACGGCGACAAAGCAAATGCCAAAGCACAGGCCAAAAAGACGGGGGCGATCCATGAGGACCGCCCCCCGCCTCATGACCTGAACCTGGAGAAAGCCGTCCTCGGAGCCATGCTCCTGGATCCGATCTCCATCGACATCGCTTTGGGCAAGCTCGCCGTGCAGGAGGTCTTCTACAGCCCCGCCCACCAGCGCATTTTCGAGGTCATCAGCAAGATCCACGAGAAACGCCTGAAGCGGATCGACATCCTGTCCATCTCCAATTCCCTCGCCGCCGACGGGTCCCTCGAGGCCATCGGCGGCGAGGCCTATTTGCTGGAGCTCCAGAACTCCATCCCCACCAGCGCCAACTGCGAGTCCTGGTGCAACATCCTCCGCAACCTCCACTCCCTGCGCAAAATGATCTCCGTCTGCGCCAGCACCCTCGACCAGTGCTACAGCACCGACACCGACGACATCCCCCAGTTGCTCGACGGCATCGAGAAATCCATTTTCGAGGTCCGCGACGTCAACCAGCGCCAAGGCTCCGCCAAGATCGGCGAGTACACCAAGACCGCCGTCAAACAGCTTGAGAGCCTCTACACCCGCGACGAGACCTCCACCGGCATCCCCACGGGCTATCCCGATCTCGACAAGATGATCATGGGCCTCAAGAAGGCCGAGATGTTCGTCCTCGCCGCCCGCCCCTCCATCGGCAAGACCTCCTTGGCCATGAACCTGGCCTACAACGTCGCCCTCGGCGGCAAGACCCCGCGGCCCATCGCCTTCTTCAGCTTGGAGATGACCGCCGAGGAGCTCACCAAGCGCCTCTTGTGCAGCATGGCCGAGGTCTCCTCCAAGGACTTTTACGAGAAACGCTTCTCCACCGCCGAGTTCGGTCGTATCTGGAGCAAGGTCACCGGCGCCGCCAGCGCCCTCAACAAGTCCCAGATCTACATCGACCCCACCCCGGCCTTGAGCATCAACGAGCTCCGCGCCAAGGCCATGCGCCTCAGCTACCAGTACAAGATCGAGGTCATATTCATCGACTACCTCCAACTCATGCGCGCCGACGTCAGCCGCAACGACAACCGCCAGACCGAGGTCGCCAAGATCTCCGTCGGCATCAAGGCTCTCGCCAAGGACCTCAACGTCCCAATCGTCGTGCTCGCCCAGCTCAACCGCCAGGCCGAGGGCGACTCCAAACCCAAGCTCAGCCACCTCCGCGAGTCCGGAGCCATCGAGCAGGACGCCGACGTCGTCGCCTTCCTCCACCGCGACCGCGACGCCCAGAAGGACGCCGAGCTGGTCGCCGCCAACAAAGGCCTCCCCGCCGAGCTCATCGTCGAGAAGAACCGTAACGGCGACACCGGCAAGATCGACTTGCTCTTCTTCCCCAAGATCACCTCCTTCCTCTCCGCCAGCCGCTACGGCGAATCCGACGTCCCTGGGAGGGACTCCAACACCTAAATCCCCGAGGCTCCGGCCCATGCCCATGCTAAAACGACATCTCATCGCTTGCCTCATGCTTCTGTCCGCCGTCCTCGGCGCCGCCGAGGAGGTCGGGAAGGTCCGCTTCGAACAGCATGGCGGCAGCAACGTCCCCGACGAGATGCTCCAGCTCAACCTCTGGCTCCGCCCCGGCCGCGAATTCTCCCAGAAACGCCTTGACGAGGACATCAAACGCCTCTACGAGACCGGCAGCTTCACCGACGTCGAGGCCGTCATCAAGAAGCCCGAGGAGGGCAAGGTCGACGTCACCTTCGTCCTCCAGAACACCCCCAAGATCTCTGAGATCACCATCAGCGGCAACCAGAAGTACAAGACCGAGAACCTGCTGGAGCTGGTCACCATCGAGGCCAAGACGCCCCTCAACGACAACAAGCTGCGCGAGAGCGCCTCCGCCATCCGCAAAAAATACTACGACAACGGCTTCTACGAGTCCAAGGTCAACCCCAAGGTCTCCAAGAACCCCGACGGCTCCGTCAAGGTCAATTTCGACATCCAGGAGAACCTCCGCCTCAAGGTGAACTCCGTCAAGTTCACCGGCAACACCGCCTTCTCCGCCTGGGCGATGAAGGACGTCATCGCCACCGCCCACTCCTACCTCAACTGGATCATGGAATGGGGGCTGGTCAACGACGACGAGGTGCAGAAGGACATAATCCGCCTCCGCAACCTCTACTGGACCAAGGGTTACCTCGACTTCGCCGCCAAGCCCGAGATCACCAAGCTCGCCGACGACCCCGACTACGCCGACGTCACCTTCCACATCACCGAGGGCGAGCCCTACAAAGTCAGCAAGGTAGAGATCAACGGCGGCAAAGCCGTAGACCGCGCCCGGTTGCTCGCCGGGCTGTCCCTCAAGGCTGGCGAGGTCTACAACGTCGCCAAGCAGGACAAGGACGTCCTCTACATCAAGAACCAGTTCGCCCCCCTGGGCTATTGCGACTTCAAGTGCGACCCCGTGCTCAGCTCCGACTTCGCCACCCACACCGTCGCGGTCACCTACCACATCAAGGAGGGCGGCGCCTTCACGGTCCACGACGTCAACATCTCCGGCAACCGCATCGTCAAGGACTACGTGCTCCGCCGCGAGGTCCCCCTCCAGCCCGGCGACCCCGTCAACACCAACCTCGTCGACGTCGGCAAGTCCCGCTTGATGGGCATGAACTATTTCGAGAAGGTCGACTCCTACACCACCGCCTCCGGCGTCGACGACCAGAAGAACATCAATTACGACGTCAAGGAGAAGGGCACCGCCCACGTCTCCGTCGGCGCCGGCTGGTCGAGCGACGAGAGCCTGGTGGGCCGCCTCGAGCTCTCCGAGACCGACCTAGACATCACCGACCCCAGGAACTGGTTCCGCGGCGCCGGCCAGCGCGTCGACCTCGTCGCCGAGGTCGGTATCCTGAAGAACGCCCTGGCGCTGTCCTTCACCGAGCCCTGGCTCTTCAACATCCCGCTGCGCCTCGACACCACCGCCTTCATCAACACCCGGAAGTACGACTACTGGTCCGAGCGTCACGGCGGCCTGGACATCGGCTTGACCAAGCCGGTCTTCAGCGACTTCAACACCGTCAACTTCGGCTACGTGATCGACTTCGTCAAGGTCTCCGACATGGACCACCGCTACTCCGAATCTTTCCGCGACAAGAACGAGGGCGAGTTCCGCCGCGGCGCCTTCCGCCTCGGCTTCACCCGCGACACCCGCGACAGCGTCATGAACCCCACTAGCGGTTACGAGCTCTCCGCCCTCGGCGAGATCAACTCCGAGCTCACCGGCGCCACCGCCAACTACTACCGCGCCGAGGCCAAGGCCAGCGGCTACTGGAACTTCCTTGAGAAGATGCTCGTCTTGCATCTCGGCACCAAGGTCGGGCAGACCAGCGGCTTCGGCGGCGACGCGCCTTTCTTCGAACGCTATTTCATGGGCGGCCAGGAGAACCTCCGCGGTTTCGCCTACCGCCGCGTCTCCCCCCTCAACAACGAACGCATGCCCCTCGGCGGCGGGACCATGTTCCTGGTCAGCTCCGAGATCACCCACCCCATCTACAAATGGGTGCGCGGCGCCGTTTTCGTCGACGCCGGCGACTGCTGGCAAGACCCCGCCTCCGTCCGCCCCGACCTCAACGTCGGCGTCGGCTACGGGCTGCGCATCATGGTGCCCCAGCTCAACTACCCCATCAAGGTCGACTTCGCCCTCCCGGTCCACCGCACCAACCACAAGTTCTCCGACAGCCTCCAGTTCTACTTCAACGTCGGGTTCAACTGGTAATGAAAACCCTCAACCTCTACGTCGCCAAAAACTTCGCCATCGTGCTCTTCGCCAGCGTCGGCGTCCTCACCTTCGCCATGATCGGCGGCAACCTCGTCAAGGTCTTCGAGGCCATGTCGCAGGGCATCCCCCCGAAGGCCGCGCTGCTCTTCATGATCTACATCATCCCCCTGGCCCTCTCCTTCACCGTCCCCTGGGCCATCCTCGTCTCCGTCCTCATCCTCTTCGGCAGGATGTCCGCCGACAACGAGATCACCGCCATGCGCGCCTGCGGCGTCTCCATCTTCCAGATCATCTCCCCCGTCGTCGTCATCACCTTCCTCCTCACCTGCGTCACCCTCTGGCTCCAGACCGAAATCGCCCCCAAATACAACGGCAAGGCCCGCGAGCTCATCGAGACCGTCGGCATCGCCCACCCCGAGGCCCTCATCGAGCCCGGCGGCGTCATCAATTTCGACAACACCGACATCATCGTCAAGGACCGCAACGCCCAGAATGAGCTCATGGGCCTCCAGATCTACTGCTTCGACAAACGCCGCACCACCTTGCTCCAGGACATCACCGCCGACAAGGGCATGATCTCCCCCAACTCCTCCGCCGGCGCTTTGACCATCGTCCTCAAGGACTTCACCATCATCGACTACAAAGACAAGAGCCTCGGCAACCGCGTCATCGGCGACCAGATGGACTTCACTTTCGATATCGGCGAGCAGCTCAAGGACCGCCCCGTCGGTCGCCAGCTCGGAGTCATGACCCTCCGGGAGTTGCTCGGCTGCGCCGTCCTCTACCGCCGCCAGGGCCTCGACACCACGCAGCTCGAGGTCATCCTCAACCAGCAACTGGCCCTCGGGCTCTCCCCCATCGCCTTTTTGCTCCTCGGCCTGCCTTTGGCGATCCGCACCTCGCGCCGCGAGACCTTCGTCGGCTTTTTCCTCAGCGTCATCCTGGCGGGCGCTTATTTCTTCTTCATCATCGGCATCGGCAACCTTTACGACCGGCCTAAAGTCCATCCTCAACTGCTGCTCTGGATACCCACCGTCATCTACCAGCTTGGAGGCCTTTTTTTCCTGAAACGCATAACTTCAAGATAATCGCTGGGGGGAACATGAAGAAAGCGGCGTTGGCGCTGGGGATTTTTTATTTGGCGCTGTTCATCCTGCCTTTGGGGCTAAAGCCGCTGGTCGTCCCCGACGAGATCCGTTATGGCGAGATCGCCAGGGAAATGGTCCAGTCCGGCGACTGGGTCTCCCCCCGCTTCGCCGGGCTACGTTACTTCGAGAAGCCCGTCCTGGGCTATTGGCTCAACAGCGCCTCGATCCTGGCCTTCGGCGAGAACGCCTTCGCCGTCCGCTTCGCCTCGGCGGTGGCCGCCGGCCTCGCGGCGTTGCTGGTTTTCCTTTTCGCCCTCCGCGGCGGCGCGGGGCGTACGGAGGCCTGGTTCGCCGCCGCCGCCTTCCTCACCTGCCAACTAGTCTTCCTGGTCGGAACCTTCAGCGTCCTCGACAGCATGTTCTCGCTCTTCCTCACCGTTGGCTTATACTGTTTTTTCACCGCCCTCCACCTCCAAGACTGGCGACGCCAGGGCGCGTTGGCCCTCTTCGGCGCGTGCTGCGGCCTCGCCTTCCTCACCAAGGGCTTCCTTGGGCTGCTCTTCCCCGTCCTGGTGATCGTCCCCTACCTCTTCTGGACGCGGCGCCCCCTGGACTTGCTCCGTCTCCCTTGGACCCCCATCGCCGCCGCCCTCGCCGTGGCCCTCCCCTGGGCGCTGATGGTGCATGGCCGCGAGTGCGACTTCTGGCATTATTTCTTTTGGGTCGAGCACGTCAAGCGTTTCGCCGCCGACAACGCCCAGCATCGGCAGGGCTTCTGGTATTACATCCCGATCCTGCTCGGCGGCGCCTTGCCTTGGAGCTTCCTCGCGCCCGCCGTATGGATTGGTTTGCGGGGCAAAGGGCTCGCCGCCCCGGCCACCCGTTTCGCTCTCTGCTGGCTATTCGTGCCGTTTTTGTTCTTCACCGTCTCCCGCGGCAAGCTCCCCCCCTACATCCTCCCCTGCTTCCCCGCCGTGGCGCTGCTGGTCGCCAGCGGCCTCCACGCCTACTTCACCTCCGGCCGGCGCAAGCTTTTCGACGTCACCTGCTTGATCTTGGCCGCCGCCACCGCCCTGACCGCGGTCCTTTTCACCGTCAACCAACTGACCGGTTTCCCCGCCACGTTCTACGGTCCTGACGAGGCCGCCCGCTGGCTTTTCGTCGCCCTGGCGGTGCTCGCCGCCGCGCCTTGTTTCTACGCCGCGGCGCGCCTGGCCGACTCCCGTTACAAGCTCGCCCTCTTCTGCCTCGCCCCCGTCTGCTACATGTTCATCACCCACGTGGGGATACCGGAGCGCGTCCGTGTCGACAAGGCTCCGGAGCGGTTCTTCCGCGCCGCCGCCGACCAAGTTCCGCCCGAGGCGGTGGTGGTCTCCACCATCGAGCCCGCGGGCACGGCCTGCTGGTATCTCAAGCGTTCCGACATCTACATCCTCGACGAGCCCGGGGAGCTGGACTACGGCCTCAACTACCCCGAGGCGAAGCACCGGCTTTTGAGCTATATCGAGTGCAACGACCTCATCAAGCGGAGCTCCGGGAGGGAAGTGTGTTTCTTCACCACCTCCAAGGAATTCCGGAAGTGCTGGGCCAAGCTGCTCCCCTCCCCGAAGAAACTCGTGGACGACGGACACTTCACGCTCGCCATCTTTTGACGCTCAAAGCTTGAGGAAGCGGGGGTCCATGAGGTGGTCGGGGCGGACGTCGCCCATGGCCTGACGCATGGCTTGGCGGACGTGCGGAAAATGCTTTTCCAAGTCGCCGAGCGTCCGTTCCAGGAAAGCGCGGTCGCCGCTCTCCTTGAGTTTCGCCTCGTAGGCGCAGCGGCCTTCCGGGGGGAAGTCGAAACCGGCGGCGGCCTCGTTGAGCTGCGCCTTGGTGGCGAGGCAGAGGGGGCGGATAAGGCGGCGCCGGCCCTGGTCGGCGGGGACGTTCGGCCCCATGGAGCTAAGCCCCTGGCCGCGGAAGAGCCGCATGAGCAAACTGACGCAGAGGTCGTCGAGGTGGTGGCCCAGGGCGATCTTGCCGCAATCGTAGGTGTCGGCGGCGGCGTGGAGTTTGCCGCGGCGCAGCCGCGAGCAAAGCACGCAAGGGCTTCGCTCACCGTCCTTCTCCTTCAGGACTTCGGGGATGGGGACGCCGTCTATCTCGTGGCGCCAACCGAGGGCATGGCAGTAGTCGCACAGCGGCCGAAGGTCGAAGCCGGGGAACCCTGGGTCGAAACTGAAAAACACAAGCTCGAAACGCACCGGGGCCTTCCGCCGCAACTCATTGAGAATGTGCGCCATGACCAAGCTGTCGCGGCCGCCGCTCAGGCCGACCAGAACCCGGTCGCCCTCCTCTATCATGCGGAACTCGGCGATAGCCTGTCCTGCCAGGCGCCGCGCCTTGCGGAACGCCGGGAGCTGCGTCGGGCCTTCAGCCATAGTATTTCATGCAGGTGGTGTTGGTGTTGGCCTCGTTGTGGCTGACGGGCAGCGACACGGTAATGACGCAACCCTTGCCACGCTCGCCCTTGACGTCGATAGAACCGCAATGGGCTTCGACAATCTTCTTGCAGACGTTCAGGCCCAAGCCGGTGCCGCCAGCCCCTTTGGTGGTGTTGTAAAGCTCGAAGACGCGCGCGGTCTGCTCCTCGTCCAGGCCCACGCCGTTGTCCGCCACCTCGACCAGCACGTTGTCCCGGGACTTGTCGTAGCCAGCCTTGACCACGATCCGTCCCGTGCCGTTATCGACGTGCTCCTGCTTGGCCATGACGGCGTGCTCGGCGTTGCCCAGCAGGTTGAGGAAGACCCGGTGCAGGCCTTTCCGGTCGGCCTCGGTGATGAGGGCGGCGTCCTCGGCCTGGATCTCCACGGCCAACGATTCGTAGCCGAACTGCGGACGCAACAGCTCCACGACCTCGGTGAGGACTTCCAGGACGTCGCAGGACTCCAGCTTGGGCTTGAGCTCGCTGGAGAGGCTGAGCAGGTCCTGCATCAGCGCGCCGAGGCGACGGTGGTTGGCGCAAAGGATGTTCCAGGACTCCCCGACGACGTCGAAGTCCCGCTGGTCGTAACCGAGCTTGAGCAGCTTGATACTGCCCTCCAAGCCGGAGAGGAAGTTTTTGATGCAGTGGGAGAGCTCGGCGGCGACGGTGCCGGTGGCGACCAGCCGCTCGTTCTTGATGTTGAATTTCAAGATCCTGGCGTGCTCGACCGCCATGCCGGCGATGTGGCTCATGACCGAGACCAAACGCAGGTCGTCCTCGGTGTAGCGGGCGTCGTTGTCGGTGAGCTTCAGGTAGAGCGCCCCGTTGAGCTGCTGGTGCCCCACCAGCGGCGAGCAAATGGCGCTGGCCACGCGGTCGCCGTCCAGGGGCGCCACCGCCAGCACCGCCTCTTTGTTCTCCTTGGCCAACGCGATGAGGTTGAGGTTGAAATCCTTCTCGGTGGCCTCCTGAATGGGGCCGTTGGGGGAGAGCCCGGCCTCGGGGCGCAACGCCCCGGACTCGAGGTCGTAGAGGAAGAGGTAGGCGGCGTCGGCGGGGACGGCTTGCAGCACGGCTTGCAGGATGTCGTGGTATAGGTCGTCGTCGCTGGCGGCGGCGGCGATGCTGTTCTGGAAACGGTAGATGGCCGAGAGCGCCCGGTCCTTGCTCAGGTCGACGTTCAACGACTTGTCCGCCACCATCTCGTTGACGGCGGGGGCGGTCTCCGCGTCGGGGGTGACGCGGTAGACGGCGCAGGCGTCGAGCAGCCCGCCGTATTCCTCGGTGAGCAGCACGTTGCGCAACTCGAAGACGCTCTTGCCGATACAGAACGAGGTGTTGAACGGCAAATAAACTTTGCCCTTGACCGGCTGGCCCAGCAGCCAAGTGCCATTGGTGCTGTCAAGGTCCTCCAGGTGCCAGCGGTGGTTCTCGAATTGCAGCTGAACATGCACCCGGGACAGGAGGTCGTCAGCGATCTGGATGTCGGCCTGCGGCGACCTGCCGATGGTGAAAAGCTCCTTGGCGATCTTGTGCTGTTTGCCGACGGACGGCCCATTGACCGCCACCAGCCTGAAATTGTTGATCTCCTTGAGCATGCCACCCTCATTAAACAATTCCAACTCGCTTATATCTAGTGCATCAGGCTAGAAAAAGCAACCCCGCGGCGGTACAATTGAGCAAAACAAAGGAGCCTCACATGGAAACCATCGTCTCCGCCTGCGGGCTGCTGTGCAGCCGCTGCGACGCCTTCCGCGCCACCTTGGCCAACGATCCCGCCAAATTGGAGCTGGTCGCCGCCGACTGGCGCGTCCGATACCAGAACGGCGACATCACCGCCGCCAACGTCCGCTGCAACGGCTGCATGGTCGAGGGCGGCCCCAAATGCGGCCATTGCGAGTCCGGCTGCGGCGTCCGCAAATGCGCCCTGGACAAAAAACACTCCACCTGCGCCGAATGCGCCTCCTTCCCCTGCGAGCAGCTGGACGGCTTGTACGGCTTCATGGGGGCGCAGGGCAAGCTCAACCGTCAACTGCTCGAAGCCGTCCGCGGCGTCAAGGGAGCCATGCACTCGGCGTTCTGAGGACAACGTCGCCAAGCGGCGGGCAAGGGCGGCCACGCAGGTCCGCCCCTACATCACCCGGTTTTGCTTGATCACCTCGCGGTAGAATTCGGCGCTGAGCTTCGGGACGCGCTCCTGCGTCGTGTAGTTGACATAGACGATACCGAAGCGCTTGGTGTAACCGCAGGCCCACTCGAAGTTGTCCAGCAGACTCCAGACGAAGTAGCCTTTCAACGGCCAGCCCTCGGCGACGGCGCGGTGGGCGGCGATGAAATGCTCCCGCAGATAAAGCACCCGGTCGGTGTCGAGCACCTTGTTGTCGACGGTGAGTTTGTCCTGGGCGGCGCAGCCGTTCTCGGTGAAGTACACCGCGTCGACGTCCCAGATCTCCTTCATGTGCCGCGGGGCCCAGTAGGTGATCTGCGGGCCGAAGAAGAGCCAGGGCATGTCGAGCTTGGGGTAGGACTCCGGATGCGGCACAACCTTGTAACCTTGGGGCGCGGAGGCGTCGGCCATGACGTAAGTGGGGGCGTAGACGTTCAGCCCGACGAAGTCCAGCTTGGCGCCGATGGCCTTCATCTCGGCGTCGGTGAAGACCGGGGCGTTGGCGCCCTCGCGCTGGAGGTAGGCGTCGGAGTATTTGCCTTCCATGACCGCGGTGAGGAAATGGGCGTTGAGGTCGCGCATGGCGGAGCGGGCGGCGGCGACATGCTCGGGCGTCTCGATCACTGGGACGGGGATGGTGGAGTTCTCGGCCAGCCCCACTTTGACGTCCGCGGGGGAGTTGTCGCGGATGGCCTTGACGGCCAGACCGTGCGCCAGCAAGGCGTTGTGGCGGGTCTGGTTGGCGGCCTGGCCCGTGAGCTTGGCGTCGGGGGGGAAGGGGCCGCCCGCCCGGTAGCCGAGGTCGGTGAAGCACAGGAACTCGTTGATGGTGAAGAAGTTCTTCACCCGGTCGGAAAGCTTGGCGCTGACGAACGCAGCGTAGTCGGCGAAATGTTTGGCGATCTCGGGGGAGCGCCAGCCGCCGAACTGGTCCTCAAGGGCTTGCGGCAGATCCCAGTGGAAGAGCGTCGCCCAAGGCTGGACGCCGTTGGCCAGCAGCTCGTCGACGAGGCGCTCGTAGTGGTCGAGCCCCTTGGGGTTGGGCTTGCCGTGGCCTTGGGGGAAGACCCGGGGCCAGGAGACCGAGAAGCGGTAGGCCTTGAGCCCTAGCCACTTCATGAGCTGGACGTCCTCCTTGTAGCGGTGGTACTGGTCGACGGCGACGTCGCCGTTGTGGTCCATGGCGACGCGGCCGGGAGACTTGGAGAAGGTGTCCCAGATGGACAAGCCGCGCCCGTCGGCGTCGAAGGCTCCCTCGACTTGGTACGCGGCGGTGGCGCAACCCCAGAGGAAGCCCTCGGGGAACTGGTATGAGGTTTGCATGGCTGGCTCCTTGTTTGGTTGGGGATGGTTAGTTTAAGCCGCGCCCGGCTTGGGGCTGATGGCGGCGAGCAAATGGGTGCGGAGGAAGGGGCAGCAGGTCTCCAGCAGCTCGGCGGCGGTCCAGGACAGCGGGGCGAGGCGGCGGGCGATCGGCGGGGCCAAGGTCACTTTCCAGATCTCAGCTTGCCAGGGGGCGAAAAGCTCCCGGATTTCCTTGGCCTTGACGCCCTTGACGTCGGGGTTGCTGGGGCTGTCGAAGGCGAAGTCGTACCAGACGACCAGGCCGCCGGGGCGGCAGACGCGGCGCATCTCGGCGGCGACGCGGCGTTTCAGCGCCGGATCGGGGAGGGAGGTGAACACCGTCGACTGGAAGACGATGTCGAACGCGGCGTCGGGCCAAGGCAGGGCGCTGCCGTCGCCCTGGCGGGCGTCGACGCCGGGGAGCCGGGCGGCGGCCTCGGCGGCGCGGCCGTCCGAGAGCTCGACCCCATGCAGTTTGCCGGGGGCGAACCCCAAAGCGACGAACTCCGCCAGCCACTGGCCGTTGCCACAGCCGACCTCCAGCAAGCTGACGTCGCCCACCCCTCGCGGGAAGGCCCGGGACAACACGTCGCGGAGCAGGCGCTGCCGCCGTTGGATCATGAACATCGCCGGGACGCTCAACGGCGAATAAACACTGGGAACTGCCATGCGACGACTTACCTTTCTTTTGCGAAAACCATAAGTTAGCCGCATGGAAAGGACATTGCAAGCCTGGGTATTTCTCTGGCGAGGCTTGATTTTTAGCTGAAATTTGGTTAGAGTTAAAGTGTGGTCGTCAAAGAACGTGGGAAGGTCGCGAGGGGTGCGTCATGGGAGAGGTGGAAAGCAGGACGTTTTATGTCAACGGTGGGCTGGACGGCTTCCCGGACATCGAGGACATCAAAGGGGAAATCGTGAACTGCGGCGGAAAACTCGCCGGGCGGCTCGGTCCGGAATGCGACGTGCTGGTGGTCGGCCCGCAGGAGCCGGACAACAAAGTAGACTCGCTGGAGTTGGCGCGGCAGCTGGTCGAGAAGGGCCAGGAGCTCCAGATCGTCGACGCCAACCAGCTCCTGGAGATGCTCGAGGAGGCCGCCGAGGGTGCGGCCCACCACTCCGACCAGACCGCCCACAGCTTCGAGATCGGGGCGTTGCTCTACAACTATTGCCACAGCCCGCCTGTGGAAGGGGCGCGGCAGTTGTTCCGGACCGTCTACAACAGTCATCCCGTCAGCTATCGCGAGGCCATCCGCATCAAGCGGGAGCTCCTCGACATCGTCAAGCTGGTGGACGACTGCGGCTTGAAACACCACGAGAACTGCGACATCCTCCCGGCCGGCTGGCGCGTCGCCTCCCTCCCCGGGGTGGTGGTGGGGGTGAACGACGACAGCTTCTCCGTGTCCCAGCGGCTATTGGTGCTGCTGGACTCCGAGGGAGCCAAGGAGAACGGCCCTAGTCTCTCCGAGCTGGTGAAGGAGTTCGTGCGCATCCGCATTGGCCATGGCCGCCTCTCCTCGCGGATCTGGGACGAGTCCTACGTCCACGCCCGCCGCTGGGCCAAGCGCCTCGGCGGCTGAGAAGCCGGACGCGGAATTCGGCGACGCGGACTTGACGCCTTTGGCCCGCGGCGGTATTGTCGCCAAGGCACGGAGGAGACAGAAATGCACCGCGAGGAGAACGAGTTTTTCGCCCGGACCACCTCGGCTTGTCATTACGAGCTGAAATCCTTCATCCCGTGGAGCCCGTCTTTCCGCAACATGGCCGTGGTGGAGGCGAAGAAGGAGTTCGACTACAAGCCACACCGCCATCCGCTCTTCGAAATCATCATCCCGTTGGCGGGGCGATATGAATGCGTCCTCAACGGCGCCGCCGTGGCGTTGGCGCCGGAGGGGCTGCTGGTCGTGCAGGAGGGGGACACCCACCAGGACTTCTTCCGTCCGGGGCTACGCTTCGCCGCGTTGAGCTTCGCCCTTGAGCCCCGCGGCCCCATGGCCGGGGAACGACGCTTTTTCCGCCGGGACGTGACGCCCGCCTTGCAAGTCGCGCCCACGCCCATGGACGCAGGGATGAGGGAGACCTTGTCCATGATGGAACGGTTGCCGGAATGCGACATCCCGTCGGCGTTTTATGTGCTGGACGGCCTGTGCCGGGCGTTTTTCTGGCAAGCGTTGGGGCTTTTCGGCCCGGAGGCCTTGGCGGAGGATTTCGTGGAGAACTCATTGAAGGAGGAGTTCCGGAACCGCCTGGCGGCGCTCTTCGAGGCGAACGCCTCGAACCGCCTCGACGTGGCGTTCCTCGCCAAGGAGATGCGCATGAGCCCTAGCTCGCTGACGCACAAATGCAAGGCGTTGCTGGGGGAGCCGCCGGCCAAGGCGTTCATGCGCTACAAGCTCAACAGCGCCGCCGCGATGCTCCGCCGCGGCGACATGTCGGTGAAGGAGGTCGGCGAGAGCCTGGGATTCTCCGACCAGTTCCATTTCTCCAAGTCCTTCAAACAGGCCTTTGGGGAAAGTCCCTCCACCGTGGCCCACAACGGCTGACATTTACTGAAACATACATGCCTTTGCGGTTTTTGACATTTACTTTCCCTCCATCTCGGCCTATAATCACACATGGAAGCAAAGGAGCTCCGCCATGGGAAACAGGTCGCGGAAAGATTTCACGCTTGTGGAGATGCTGGTTGTCATCGCCATCATCGGGATACTGTCCTCGTTGCTTTTGCCGGCGTTGGGCCGGGCGCGGGCCACGGCGACAAGCATCGCCTGCTCCAACAACCTCAAGCAGATTGGCGTCAAGGTCGCTATTTACGCCGACGACAATAACGGTTGGGGGCCACTCAACACCTCTTTCGGCTACGCCACCTTCCTCGACGGCCTCCCCATCACCAACGCCTGCGACCAGCCCGACATCAAAGGCCTTTATCTCTGCCCTGGCGCCACGAAGCTGGCTAGCTGCGCCAAATATCGCAGCACCTATAGCTTTGTCCGCGGGGCGGGAAAAGATCCGAAGTGGGGCGGGTACGTATATTGGACCGGCGGCACCGTGGTCAATGAATACAAATCATATATGCATATCCCGTCAAGCTCGGTGATAATGACGGAGTTCAAGATCAACGAGCTTTGGGGCTCGGGGGTGGCGGGGCCAAACAACGGGAACGCCGCTGACTACTCCGACACCAACGACTACCTCAATTTTGAAGACCAATCGGCGCACTATTTCTACCACATGCGACAAGCTAATTTCCTCTTCCGCGACAGCCATGTGTCCACGTATACCGCAGGGACGCAGTTCGACAACGGCTGGAAACCGAAGTGAGGAGGGCCACCATGGCGGACAGAATGCGGATACGATTCACATTGGTCGAGATGCTGGTGGTGATCTCGGTCATCGCCATCTTGACCGCGCTACTTTTGCCGGCCCTGGGCAAGGCCCGGGGAATGGCCAGGACCATCAGCTGCCTGAACAACCAAAAACAGATCGGCGTGGCGCTGACCTATTACGCCGACGACAACGGCGGAATCATCCCTCCCCAAGCCTATTTCAACTGCGTCTCGCCCCTGTGGTGCGAGTCTTTGGCCGCTTGCGGGCTCGGCTCAAGCGACGATTGGCGGTCCTACGCCTATGGCTTGGGTGGCGCGCCCAACATGCTCAAGACCGTCCTTTGCAAATGTCCAGAGGTTGGTGGCCCCAACGCCATCGCGAGAAACGGCGTCAACATCTGCCATTACGGCTATTCCGTTAACCATGGCTCCTACTATCCCGGCTCGCCCGCCGGATGCGACACCCCAGTGGGCGTGAAGTTGGCCAACATCCGCCAGCCTTCCCGCGCCATGTACGACTCCGACGCTTGCAATTCCACGGCGGGGACGACCAGTTGGAAGCTCGTTTGTCCGATTTGTTACCCCGCCGCCACCGGCTACGAGCTCGACCCGCGGCACAACGGCGGTTGCGTCGCGCTCTATTTCGACGGCCATGCCCAATGGCTAAAACTGGCGGACATCCGCGGCGACAAAGAGCTTTGGCAACATCCATAAAACCATAAAAACAGGAATCGCCATGAGGATGAAACGCCTTCTTGCCCCCGCCTTTTTCTGTGTCTGCCTGGCGGCCGCGGCCCAAGATTTCCCGGGCTGGAAAATCAACAGTTGCGACAACAAAGACTCCACAATGGAATTGACCGCTATCGCGGATTGTCCTGTCCCCGATTCCGCGTTGCGTCTGGACAACTTCAGCTCCGACAAGGCGGGCGTGGTCGGCGGCCCGGCCCGGCTCATCGCCGAGCCGGGCATGTACCAGTTCGGCGTCTGGGCCAAGGCCGCCCCCGGCCTCCTCCCCCTGAAGAACGGCAAAGCCCCGGAACTGACGCTGCTTGTCCACCATGACGCCTGGAAAAAGAAAGGCGGTGGGGGGCGAAGTTTCCCGCTCCGCGACGGTTGGCTGCGCTACGACGTGAAGTTCCAGCTCTCCGCCGCCGACCTGCCCGACACCTATCGCGCCCGGATCATCGTCTCAGGCAAAGGCTCCGCCTGGCTGTCCGGGCCGACTTTCGAACGCCTGCCCGACAGCGCCGCGCCACGAACCCGTCCCCCGCTCCTGGAGACCGCCCGCCTCAGTTTCGACCAGGGGCTAGACAGCCCCGTGAAAGCGGTGAAGGCAAAACTCGTCCCCGGCTTCCGCGGCCAGGGCGTCGAAATCGAGGACGGCGGAACGCTGCTCTATGGCGTGGACAAACTGCTCAAGGGGGAAAACGGAGCCATCGCCGTTTGGGTCAACGCCAACCGCGACGCCATCGCCCCCCTCAACCCCGCCGACGACACGGCATTGTGGGTCGCGGGCAAAGACGAGCTGGGGGCGTCCAAGCGGCTTTTCGACTGCCGCGCCGGCTCCTTCTCCATCGCCAGCGCCTATGGGAACTTGGGCGTGCCTTACTATCGTCCAATGAAACAATTCTTCAAGGACGAGTGGCGGCACTTAATCTTCTGCTGGGACAAGGACACTGGGTTGCGGATATACCTGGACGGACGGCCATTCCGTTCCTCGGAACTGTCCAAGGAACGTTTCGCCTCGCTGCCACAGTTGAAGCTGGAGACGCTCCAGCTCCTCACCGCCACCGGCAAAGACCCCGATGACCGCGCCGTCATGGACGAGCTCCGGCTTTTCAACCGCGCCTTGACCGAGGACGAGGCCAGGGCTCTTTACTCCGAATACGTCCCCGCCTACCCCGTCTTGCTCGACTACGCCCAGACCGTCGACGACAAGCTGCCGCTCCGCGTCAAGATGCTCCAGGACAAACCCGCCGCGTTCGCCGTCGTCGTCGAGGACACGGCCGGGAAGAGAGTCTTCGCGCAAAAACTGGAGGTCGCCAAGCCGGGGGACTATGAGATCCCCTTCCACGCCCCCGCCCCCGGCGACTACCGGCTGTCCTTCGCTTATGAAGGCAAGCGGATTCGGACTTTCGAGATCACCGCCATCAGTCCCAAGACCATCACCGCGGCCATGCCCGAGTCCATCTCCGGCGAGGTGAAAATGAAACTCGTGGACGCGGTCGACTGCGCCGCCGACTACAGTTTGAACCGTTACGTCGACGACGGCCATTGCGCCGTGGTGAACTCTCCCCTCGGCCCCTACCGCGAGGCCCTCGACGAGGAGAAAAACAGCGGCTTCGCCTACAACTTCGACATCAAATCGCCCGGCAGCCCCCACTGGCTGGAGATCGAGTACCCTGATGACAAAGCCCGGACGTTCTACGTGGTGGTCGAGCAGGAGCTCGGGGGCCATGGTTACAGCCAGTGCGGTTCCGTTGACACCATCGGCGTGGCCAACGGGATCAACAACCCCGTCACCGGCAAGTTCCAGACCAAACGGCTGCTCTTCTGGCCGGACGCCAAGCGGATCATGGTGGGCGCCTTCGTCTACAAACCGCTGAGCGGCCAAGCCGGTCCGGCGCTCCGGAGCGTCCGGCTTTATGAGAACGACGGCCCGTTGCCACGGCTAGCCGTCAACCCGCCCAAGGACATGCCGGAGCGCGGGGTCGGCCCTTGGAACGAGGACCCCACCTTTCCGGCCGGGCTCTGGTTCAAGCGCGACTTGTTGAACGAGGGGCCGAGCTTCGCTTTCTGGCGCGACAAGCTTGAACGCCAAATCCAGTACTTGCGCTTCACTGGCCAGAACCAGACTGTCCTCCAACTTTTCACCTACACCGGCGAGAACAACGGCGCGGTGGGCGTTTTGCCACAGGAGGGCAACGGCGCCGGTTACCTGCCTGGCTGGGCTTGCCTCGCCGCCACTACCTACGAACGCGAAGGCGTCCCCTTCCACATCCAGTTCAACGACCGCGACGGCGGCTTGGCGAAAGTGATCGGACTGGAGAAGGTCTCGGAGAATTTCGTCGAGGCCGCGGCCAAAGGACAGGACGCCATCGAGTCCATCACCGCCAGCGGAGAGCTGTCCGAGGGGTTCAACTTCCTCCACCCCGCCGTCCGGGAGGCGCACTTGAAACGCGTCCGCTTCTACGCCGAGCAGTTCGGACGCGTCAAGGCTTTCCGGGGCTCCTTCTACATGATGGGCTCCCTCATCACTTTCCGCGACGAGAGGACGGGATACGAGGACTATACCGTCGCCCTCTTCGAGCGGGAGACAGGAACTAAGATCCCCGTTGCCGCCACCGGGCTCGACCGCTTCGGCAAGCGTTATGAATGGCTCAAGGCCAACGCTTGGGACAAGTGGCTCGACTGGCGTTGCGCCCAGGTAAAGACGTTCCTGCTGGAGTTGTCCGCCGCGCTCGGCGGAGACGGCAGGACGCTCGTGCTGCCCCTCTCGCCCCCCGACATTGAAGCGATGCCGGGCTATCCCGCACCGATAGATTTGCTCCAAGCCTTCCGCTCCATGGGCGTCGACCTGCCCGCCTTGAGCCACGAACCCACGTTGCGCGTCGAGCCGGAGAGCCGCCCCAACTACGCTCTCCTCTACGCTTGGCGCAAGATGAGCCAGGACATGGACAGCCTCTGGTACACCGACAGCTTCGCCCGGCTTTTCCAGGACAACGCCTTCCCGTCCCTCATGCTCGTCCGCCACGCCAACATGGAGGTCTACGGCTGGGAAGCCCCCATCACGAAGTACTGGTGGCCGATGGGATACTGGGGCGACAACGGTCGCATGATGGCCTTCAGCACCGCCCTCCCCGACAATAAATACCTGCCGCAAACCCTCGCCTGGAGCCTCGCCAACGGCGATCTTTGGCGGATTGAGCATGGCTGGTGGGGCAACCCGGAGAACGGCGGCGTCGAGCGCTTCCAGAAATTCTACCAGGCGTTCCGCAGCATCCCCGCCCTCAAGTTCGACCCGGCCCCCGGCGTCAACGACCCGGCGATGGTCCGGCAAACAGGCGAATGGTTCTACGTCGTCAACCAACAATATTATCAAACCAAGGTGAAGATCACGTTGGACGCCGCCGAGCTGACCGACGCCGTCTTCAACCGTCCGGTGAAGGTCGAGTCCGGCGTCCTGGAGCTGACGTTGAAGCCCTACCAGGTGTGTTGCTTCCGGGCGGCCAAAACGCTTGGCCCCCTCGCGGTGGAGCAAATCGTCCCGCCGGAAATCGTGGCCGAGCTGGCCGCCACGGTGGAAAAATTGAAGAAGGGGGCGCGGTTGGAACCCTCGCCATTGGCCAAGGCCGCCGAGGAGCTGCTGGCGGGAAAACGCTACTCGGCGTTGTACTACCTGACCCGGAGCCACAGCGCCCGCAAATTGCTGGAGGCCGCCGACAAAGCCTTGGACGTCAAGGCCAGCCAAAATCCCGACAGCGACACCTTGGACGTGAGGCTCTGGAACCGCGACAGCGCCCCCGTCACGGGAACGCTTGCCAAGCAACCCTTCTCCCTCCCACCCGGCGGGAAGACCACGCTGAGCCTCCCGGCGGGGAAGGATTCGAGCTACAACCTGGAGCTTGTCGCCAATGGCGTCTCAAAAAGTTTGACCTACAAGTTCCGCCCCGTCACCGCGGCCAGGGCCAAGGACATCAAAGTCGACGGCGACCTGTCCGACTGGGCCCAAGCCACCTGGCGCAAGCTCAACCCCTGCGAGTTCACGATCGGCTTCAAGCCGCCCCTGAGCTATAGCCAGACGCCCTTCCCGTCCGAGTTCGCCTGGACCTGGGACGCGTCCGGCCTCTACTTGGCCTTGAAAGTCGAGGAGAAGGACTACATCCCGTCTCCCAGCAAAGAGGCGGCCTGGCAGCACGACAGTTTGGAGATCATGGTCGATCAGGCCAACGATGCGCGGGAAGGCTTCAAGGAGACCGACAGGAACGACCTGACATTCTTTCTCGACGGCAAAAACGCGCCGGCGCCCGGCGGCTTGGCGGCGGTCAAATGCGAGGGCGGAACCACCTGTTACGAGGCCTTCATCCCAGCGTCGGCGTTACCGGAGGCGGAGCTCAAGGCGGGGGCCAACATCGGGTTCGCCTTGAAGCTGCACAACCGCGAGCACGTCAAGGCCGACTTGGACAGTTGGGGCATCATGGTCAGCTGTCCGGAATACCCTTGCGGGCGCCCCGACCGCTGGGGGGATTTGCTGCTGTCCGCCCAAACACGGTAAGTTCTGCTGAAACCGACATGCCTTTGCTGTTTTAGCCATGGCCTGAAGGGCGGTTCCGCCCTATAATTATAGCAGGAGACAATGAAAATGACAAAACGGCGGAAAAATGGTTTCACCTTGGTGGAAATGCTGGTGGTCATGGCGATCATCGCCATCCTCGCGTCAATGCTGTTGCCCGCGCTAGGCAAGGCGAGGGCCTACGCCAAAGCCACGCACTGTCTCGGCAACGAAAAGCAGATCGGGGTCGCAGCCAGTCTTTACGCCGACGACAATAATGAGTATCTCGGCCCCAACAACATCTCTTGGGATTGGCTTTCCTACCGCTACGTCGGCCCCTATCTGGGCTACACGGGCGTCCCCAAGAATTGGGATTTCATGAATCATCCGGTGACGGTCTGCCCCGTCTTGACCAAGCTCACGATGTGTCGGGCAGGTTACGAGGTAAATGGCGAGGTTTTGCAGTGGGATGCCTCCCCCCCCTTCACCCACCAGACCGGCATCCCGCTACGAAAAATCACCAACCCTTCCGAAGTGTCCCTGGTTCTGTGCGGCAACGGCTTGGACGGGGCGTACGGCAGATACGGCGTTCGCATCGGCGGCTTCGGCTGGCAAAACCACGGCAAGTCCTGCAACGCCCTCTACTTGGACGGACGGGCCTCCAGTTTCATCTTCACGCCGAACTACGCCCTCACGCCCCAGTTCCTCAAGGCCTATGAGCTTAGCCCGATGATCATCACCTACGACCGGTATTAAAAACCGGCTCGCTCCATTGTCCACCCCACAAACCAAGGATATCCCCATGGCCACCCCTCTTGTCAAGAAATGCGCCCAGAACCCGCTGATCCGCCCCGACATGGTCCCGTTCCCGTCGACCCTGACTTACAACGCCGGGATCACCAAATTCCACGGCAAGTATGTCATGGTCTTCCGCAACGACCACGGCTACACCGAGGCCGAGATGCGCGCCACCGTCAACGGCGGCCCCTGGCCGAAATGCGCGATCAACCTCGGGCTCGCCTTCAGCGACGACGGGGTCGACTGGAAGATCGAGCCCAAGCCCCTGCCCCGTTTCGTCGACGCGGAACGTATCTACGACCCACGGCTGACCGTCATCGACGGGCGCTGCTATTTGTGCTTCGCCGTCGACACCCCCCACGGCATCCGCGGCGGCATGGCCGTCACCGACGACTTCGAGAAGTTCGAGCTGCTGTCCATGACCACCCCCGACAACCGCAACATGGTGCTCTTCCCCGAGAAAATCGATGGCAAGTTCGTCCGCCTGGAGCGGCCCTTCCCTATCTACGGACGGGGCAAGCCGGAGGCCTTCGACATCTGGATATCCAGGTCGCCGGACTGCCGCTATTGGGGCGACAGCCAGCTTTTGCTGGGCTCGGAGCAAGTCCCGTTCGCCAACTGCAAGATCGGCCCTGGCGCCCCGCCGGTCAAGACGCCCAAAGGCTGGCTGACCACGTTCCACGCCGTATGGAAGCACGCCGACAAGGAGCTGCCCAGCTGGCACGCCAATTGGAACAAGGAGTACCGTTGCGGAATCATGCTGCTCGACTTGGAGGATCCGGCGCGGGTGCTCGGCGTCTGCGACACGGCGTTGCTCGTCCCGGAACAATGGTATGAGTTCGAGGGGCTGCGCGGCGGGGTGATCTTCCCCGGCGGGATGATCCTGGAGGACTCGGGCGAGGTGAAAATCTACTACGGCGCCGCCGACACCTTCGAGTGCCTCGCCACCGCCGACGCCGCCGAGCTGGTCGAGAGCTGTCTCAAGAAGCGGTAAAGCAGATGCGGAGCATCTATAGGGTCCAGGTCGGAGACCTGGTCGCCTCCGCCGGCGATAGAGGCGGTCGCCGAAGGCGGAATATTTTTTGGAATGGTGGCTCCGCCACTTTTGCCTCCGGCGGCCAGGCTTCCGCGCCTGGAGGCGGCCAGCCTAACGCTGGGCGCTCCGGCTTCGCTGGAGGGCTGGCTAAAACCAGAGGTCGCTGGCCATGAAGACCGGGCCTTCCTTGCAGGTCCGGACATATTTCCAGCCGGAGGGCTTGGAGCTGTCCTTGGCCTTGACCACGCAGGCGAAACAGGCGCCGACCCCGCAGCACATGGCGCGGTCGACGCTGAGCTCGGCGTCGAGGCCGCGCTCCGCCAGGATCTTGGCGAAGGCGCGGGTCATGCCGTTGGGGCCGCAGGAGTAGAAGCGGACCTTGGCGCCGGAGGCGGCCATGTCCAGGTAGGGGCCGAGCAGGTCGGTGACCAGGCCCTTGACGCCGTGGTCGCCGCTCTCGGTCGCGACCTGGACGGCGAAACGGGTGTCGGCGAACTTGTCCAGGAGCACCAGATCCGCGCCGGACCTGGCGCCGACGAGCACGGCGCCGGGCGCGGGGGAGCGTTTGGCCAGCAAATAGGTGGCCGCCAGGCCATAGCCGCCAGCCACGATGACCGGAAACTCGTCCGCGGCCGGGAGGCGGTAGGGGTTGCCCTGCGGCCCCAGGATGTCGCAGATCTGTCCGGGGACCATGGTGGACAGGAGGGCGGTGCCTTCGCCGATCACCTTGTAGACGATGGTGAGGCGACCGTCCGGCGTGACGTCGCAAATGCTGAAAGGGCGGCGGAGGAGCCGGTCGCGCAAGGCGCTGATCTGGACATGGGCGAACTGGCCCGGCTGGACTTCCGGACAGACCGCCGGGGCCAGGAACTCGGCCAGGAAGTAGTCGCCCGCCAGACGGGAGTTGCGGACGATGGTCGCTTGTTCGATAGGCATTATCTATTTCCACCCGCGTTTTTTGGGGGATAAGATACTCCACCGCCGTTTTTTTGCCAGGGGGATGACGAACAAATTGGATTTGCCGCTTTCGCTTGTGGTCCAGGGGCGCTATAATATTCGGCAGCGATGGCGCGTGTGAGAGGGAAGGGGTCGGACCATGGCAGGGAAAAGCGGCAAGCCGCCCACATTGGACGAGCTGGTGAAGATTGTCAGCAACTCTGACATCGCCTCCATCAGCACGGTGGTGCAGCGTATTTTGCAGATCATCCGGCACCCGAACTCCAGCGCCATGCAGCTCAAGGAGATCATCGAGATCGACCCGCCGCTGAGCGCCAAGGTGTTGCGGCAGGCCAACAGCGCCTTCTATGGCATCGGGCGGAGCGTGACCAGCATCCAGGAGGCGATCGTCTACCTGGGCTTCAACTGCATCCGGGAAATGGCCTTCAGCCTGAAAGTCAGCGAGTTCTTCGTCAAGGGCGCGCCAGTGGGCGACTACAGCCGCAAGCAGCTCTGGAAGCATTCGTTGGCGGTGGCCCTCTGCGCCAAGGGCATCTACCGCGGCGAGTTCCGCGAGGAGGGCGACGACATCTACTCGGCGGCGCTGCTGCACGACTTGGGCATCATCGTGGAGGAGCAGATGCTCAACGACCAGTTCGTCCAGATCCTCGCCGGCGTGCGCGACAAGGGGAGCTACTCCGCCGCCGCCGAGCAGGCGGCCCTGGGCTACGACCATATGGCGATCGGCGAGCGGCTGCTGCAAACCTGGAACTTCCCTTTGGAGTTCGTGGCCACCATCGGCGCCCACCACAACCCTTTCGCGGCCGCCAAGAACTACCTGCGCCCCGCGGTGACGCTGTTCGTCGCCGACGTCGCCTGCCAGCAACAGCAGATCGGCCATGACTGTTTCGCCCCCAACGAGCGCCTCCGCAGCCTCCGCGCCATGGAGCTGGTGAACTTGACACCCAAGGCCGTGGAGATCATCGTCAAGGACGTCCAACAGGAGATCGAGCAAATGGACAAGGATGGGGAGCTCTTCGTATGAGCGACACCGCGTCCGCCAAACTCAGTCAGGCGCAGCTGTTGGAGAAGTCGGAGGAGCTGGCGATCCGCAACCGTCAGCTTGAGAACAACCTCTTCCTGATCCGCCGCGAGAACCGCGCCAACCAGACCAAGCATCTGGAGCTGCTCGAGGAGCTTCAGAAGGCCAACGACGAGCTGCGCCATATCAAGGACAACCTCGAGGCCATGGTCCGCGACAAGACCTCCGCGCTGCTCAACACCAACGAGGCGCTGCGCAACGAGATCTCCGACCGCGAGCAAATCGAGATACTCCTCAAGAAAACCCTCCGCCGCGCCGAACGCATGGCCAAGGAAGCAGAGAAGGCCAACAAGGCCAAAAGCGATTTCCTCGCCAATATGAGCCATGAGATCCGCACCCCCATGAACGGCATCATCGGCATGAGCAACCTCGTGCTCCAGACCCAGCTCAACGAACAGCAGCGCGACTACCTCAACGACGTCAAGTTCTCCGCCGACTACCTGCTGCGCCTCATCAACGACATCCTCGACTTCTCCAAGATCGAGGCTGGCAAGCTCGAGCTCGATCTCCAGCCCTACAAGCTGCGCGAATGGCTCACCCTCTCCATCTCCGGCTTCAAGGCCTGCGCCGCAGGCAAGAAAATCGAACTCACTTGCGAGGTGGCGCCCGAGCTGCCCGACAATCTCCTCGGCGACAACTACCGCATCCAGCAGGTCGTCTCCAACTTGCTCTCCAACGCCATCAAGTTCACCCACGCCGGTTTCATCAGCGTCCGCCTCGCGTTGTCCGCCGAAATCCAGCCCCAGCCCGAAGGCGAGGCCGTGGACGGCCGCGACGGCAAGCCCGGCGTCCAATATATCCTCTACTCCATCCAGGACAGCGGCATCGGCATCCCCGAGAGCAAGGTCGACAAGATTTTCGAGGCCTTCGCCCAGGCCGACGCCTCCACCACCAGGAAATATGGCGGCACCGGCCTGGGGCTGGCGATCAGCTCCCGCCTGGTGGCGATCATGGGCGGAGCGATCTGGGTGGCCAGCAAGGCCGGCGAGGGCACCACCTTTTATTTCACCGTCCCCCTCAAGGTCTTCGAGGGCGAGATGCCCCCCTCCGGCCCCGTCGAAGGCCAAAGCCCCGCGACGGGCGGCGCCGAGAGCCTCCGCATCCTGCTGGCGGAGGACAACCTCGTCAACCAGAAGCTCGCCAGCGCCATCCTGACCAAACGCGGCCACGAGGTCGTCCTGGCCAACACCGGGCTCGAGGCCGTCGACCTCTGGCAGGCCCAGGTCGACGCCTTCGACATCGTGCTCATGGACATCCAGATGCCCGAGATGAGCGGCTACGAGGCCACCGCGAACATCCGCATCCATGAGCGGACCCTCCCCCCCGAGCACCGCCGCGTCCCGATCATCGCCCTCACCGCCAACGCCATGAAAGGCGAACGCGAGAACTGCCTCGCCGCGGGCATGGACGACTACATCTCCAAGCCCATCAGCGTCGCCCGGCTCCTCGGCGTCCTCGACCAGCACTGCGGGAAAAAAGCGAAGAGCTGACGCGGGGAACCACTCCCGTTCCTTGGCAATCGCCCTTGCATTTTGGCGGCGGGACGCTATTGCTATACTTCATGGCCCCGCATGGAGCGGCGCCCACGGAGGCGACAATGGACTTGAGCATCACGGTTCTGGGCAGCGGCAGCGGCGGCAACGCCACCTTGGTCACCCACGGCGAGGACGGCATCCTCATCGACGCCGGTTTCAGCCGCAAGGAACTGCTCGGGCGCCTGGCCCTCGCCGGCGTCTCGCCCAAGTCGCTCAAGGCCATTTTCCTCACCCACGAGCACGCCGACCACGTCAATGGCGCGAGAGTGCTGGCGGAGCATCTCTCCATCCCCACCTTCGCCACCCGCGAGACCGCCCGCCACCTGGGCGAGCTGGGCAAGCTCGGCTCGAAGATCGTGCTCTTCGAGGCTGGCGGCGCCTTCGATTTCCTGGGTTTCCACATCCAGCCCTTCAGCGTCCCCCACGACGCCGTCGACCCGGTAGGCTTCGTCATCGGCGCCAAGGGCGCCACCATCGGCGTGGCCACCGACATGGGTTTCGTCGACCAGCTCGCCAAATGCCGCCTCAAGGGTTGCGACGCCCTGGTATTGGAGAGCAACCACGACATGACCATGCTCCGCAACTCGCAGCGCCCGCAGCGCTTGATCCGCCGCATCGCCAGCCGTCACGGCCACCTGAGCAACGACGCCGCGGCCGCCGCCATGGAGGAGCTCTTGACCGAACGCAGCCGTTTCCTCTTCCTCGGCCATGTCAGCGGCGAATGCAACCGTTACGAGCTGGTCGAGGCCATGGCCGCAAGGCAGCTCGCGAGCATGGCCCGCCCCGACATCGTCTTCTCCCTGATGCGCCAGGAGGCCCCCCTGCCCACCATGGTCGTGGCCTGAAACTAGCGTGAGATCCATGCTTGATATCCACCCGCCAAGTCTATATATTAAGATTGTGGAGAACCAGTGGGTGAGGTGCCAATGCCGACGATATCGATGTTCTATGGTATAATCATCCGGATGTACTATGCCCCCGGCGAACACCAGCCGCCACACTTCCACGTGTACTACAACGAGCATGTGGCAGTGTTTTCGGTGGACACGCTTGATTTCATGGAAGGTGATTTGCCAAGGCGGCAAATGCGTTTGGTTCAAGCTTGGGCCGAATTGCATCAGGACGAGTTGAAGGCCGACTGGCAGATGGCGATGAACGGCGAGGACCTTTTCCGGATTCCTCCATTGAGCTGAAAGGGGTGACGCATGTACCACGGGGTAACGCAGGTCGAGGCCACGGACGAGCATACGCTACTGTTGCGGTTTGACAACAAGGAGCGGCGTGTTTTCGACGCCAAGCCGTTGCTGGGCGTCGGCCGTTTCCGCGAGTTGGGAGCGCTGGGCGCGTTCAAGCAAGTCAGGGTGGCGTTCGACACCATAGAATGGGCGAACGGCCTAGACCTCGATCCAGAGTACCTGTACACTCAAAGCCAGCCGCTGGCGCCTGAGCGTGACCAATGAAAATCGCCCATTTGATCTCGCAGTTCTACCCGGTGCTGGGCGGGGCGGAGATCTGCGTCCATAACGTCTGCTCACAGCTGGCCGCCGCCGGACATCAGGCCACGGTGGTCACCACCATCCATCCCGCCCCCGACAAGCCCGTTTTGGACTACTCCATCGTCCACCTCTCCCCGCATACCAACGGCCTGTTCCGCCGCGCCCCGTTCCTGGCTAGACTCTATCTGACGTGGAAGCTCGCCCAACTGCAACGCCGCCACCAGTTCGACCTCTGGCAGGTGACCATGGGCTACCCGCTCGGTGCGTTGGCAGTGGACTTCTTCCGTAAAAGCGGCGTCCCCTGCGTGCTGCGCTGCTGCGGCGAGGACATCCAGAAATACCCCGAGATCAACTACGGCTACCGCCTCGACCCCGTCGCCGACGCCCTCGCCCGGCGGCAATACCCCAAATTCGACGGCTTCGTCGCCCTCACCCCCAGCGTCAGAGACGAATATTTCGCCCTAGGCATCCCCGAGTCCAAGATCCGGGTCATCCCCAACGGGGTCGACTTGGCGCGGTTCCGCTCCGCCCGTCGTGACGACGCGTTGCGGCGGGAGCTGGGGGCCGACGAGGCCACCAAGCTGATCGTCTCGGTGGGGCGCTACCACGGCAAAAAAGGCTTCGACTTGATCCCGGAGATCGCCGCCGGATTGAAGGCGAAGGGCGTGAAGTTCGCCTGGGCGGTGGTCGGCCGCGGCAACGAGGCGTTGGAGAAGAAGTTCCCCAACTTGGCGGAGCTGGGCGTCAAGGTGGTTCCCAACGTCGGGCGCTACGCCGACGAGGACGCCTTCTGTCTGCCGTCGCGCAAGCTTATCGAGCTCTACCGCAGCGCCGACGTTTTCGCCTTCCCTACCTTGCTGGAGACCTTCGGCATGGTGCTGGTCGAGGCCATGGCCGCCGCTTTGCCGATCGTCACCACCGACGCCCCCGGCGTGCGCGACGTCATCACCGACGGCGTGGACGGCGTCAAAGCCAAGGCCGGGGACGTGGCGGAATTCACCGCATCGCTGGCGGACGTCCTGACTTGCCCGGAGCGGGCCGCCGCGCTTTCCCGCGGTTCCGCCGCCGCCGCGGAGCGCTACGGCTGGGACCGCGTCACCCAAGCTTACCTAGACCTCTACCGCGACACCATCGCCAGGTGCCGTTAACCTTTGAGGTTGGCGTGCTCATGCATGGCGAAGCGGTCGGTCATGCCGGCGATGTAGTCGGCGACGGCGCGGTGGAGCCCGTCGTGCTCGACGCGGTCGCGGGTGGCTTTGCCGAGCCGCTCCGGATGCTTGAGCAGAAAATGGAACAACTCCTCGACTTGGTTGGCCGCATGGTTGTTGATGGCCAACACCTTCGGATTAAAGTACATGTTGGCGTAGAGGAACTCGCGCAACTCGTTGGCTTTCTTGGCGAAGTCGGGGCTGAAGGCGATCAGCGGCATGGAGAATTCCCGGGCCTGGTCGGGGCTGCCAACATGATGCGACTCCAGCAGGTGGTCGCTGTGCCGCACGAGGTTGCCCACCATGCTGTCGATGAGGCAACGGACGGCGTAGGAACGGTGCTTCTCCACGCCGGGGCGCAGGCCTTGGGCCTCGGCCTTGGCGGCGGCCTCGCGCCAAAGCTCCACCGCGTCGAGCTCGGCTTCCACGAATAGCCCGGACTCCAGCCCGTCGTCGGTGTCGTGGCCGTAGTAGGTCAGGTCGTCGGCGAGGTCGGCCACCTGCGATTCCAAGGAGGGGTGCGGCGGCAAGAGCTCGCCGTCGAGGCTCGTGACGCCCGGGACGCGGTGCTTGATCAGCCCGGCGCGGACTTCCCAGGTAAGGTTGAGACCGTCGAAGCCGGGGTATTTGTGCTCCAGGACGTCGACGATGCGGATGGCCTGGGCGTTGTGGTCGAAACCGCCGTGGTCGAGCGTCAGGGCGTTGAGGCGGCGCTCGCCGGTGTGGCCGAAGGGCGGGTGCCCGAGGTCGTGCGCCAGGGAGATGGTCTCGGCGAGGTCCTCGTTGAGCCCCAGCACCCGCGCCACGGTGCGCACGATGGCGGCCATCTCGATGGTGTGGGTGAGGCGGGTGCGGTAGTGGTCCCCGGCGTCGTTGAGGAAGACCTGGGTCTTGTACTCCAAGCGGCGGAAGGGACGGCTGTGCAGCACCCGGTCGCGGTCGCGCTGGAACTCGGTGCGGAACGGATGCGAGGGCTCCGGCCGCGTCCGGCCACGGGAGCCCTGGTTCTTCATGGCGTAGGGGGCGAGGTTGCGGTCCTCGCTGGCGTAGAGATCGGAGAGTGTCTTCAGCATTTGGCCTCCAGCAGCGCTTGGCGCAGCAGCGCCAGGTCGGCGTCGGTGTGGGCGGCGGTGACGGTCAGCCGGAGGCGGCTGGAGCCCTTCGGCACGGTCGGCGGCCGGATCGGCATCCCCAGGACGCCGCGCTCCAGCAGGGCGGCGGAGAGGCGTTTAGCGGCCTCGGCCTCGCCGACGATCACCGGAAGGATGGGGGTGGAGCTCGCCCCCAGGTCGAAACCGTCGGAGCGGAGCGCCGTGGCGAGTTTGGCCGTCCGCGCCAGATAGGCTTCCCGGACGGGGATCATTTCGGGGCTGGAGAGCAGTTTGATGGCGGCGTCGATGCTTCCCCAGACGGCGGGCGGCAGGGCGGTGGTGTAGATGAAGGAGCCGCAGCGGTTGACGAGGTAGTCACAGGTTTGCCGGGAGCAGGCCAGATAGGCGCCGTAGGAGCCGAGCGCCTTGCTGAAGGTGCCCATGGCCAGCTCGCAGTTCCGGCCGTTGGCGAGTCCGGAGCCGTCGGGGCCGAGGACGCCGCTGGCATGGGCGTCGTCGAGATAAAGGAAGGCGCGGTGTTTGAGCGAGAGCTCCCGGAGCGCCGGGAGGTCGGCGACGTCGCCGTCCATGCTGAACACGGTGTCGCTGACAATAAGCTTGCGTTCGTTGGGGCATTCGGCGAGGAGCTTAGCGAGGTGGGCCGGGTCGTTATGGCGGTAGCGTTTGAGCTCGGCACGGGAGAGGACGCAACCGTCATTGAGACTGGCGTGGTTGAGCTTGTCGGCGAAGATGGTGGTGTCGCGGTCGGCGAGGGCGGCGATGCAGCCGACGTTGGCCATGTAGCCCGCGCCGACCACCAAGGCGGCCTCGGCCTTTTTCCAGGTGGCGAGCCGCTCCTCGACCTCCAGGTGTTCGGGAAGGGTGCCGGTGACCAGCCGCGACGCCCCGGAGCCGCTGCCGTAGCGCTCGCTCCATTCCAGGGAGGCGGCTTTGAGCGCCGGGTGGTCGGCAATGCCCATATAGTTGTTGGAGGAGAAGTTGAGCGCGGTCCGGCCGTTGACGACGACCTCCCGTCCCGAGAGCGGCGCCATGGGGGTAAGCCCCCGCAGCATCCCCATCCCGCGGACGGAGGCCAGGAACGGTGCGATCACTTTTTCGCTGATGCAGTCCATATGATGAATCCCATGAATTATGACGGGTTATCATACAACGGCAAGCCCGCTGGCGCAAGCGGGGAACTACTCCGTCTGACAATAGAGCCGCGGCCGGATCTGGAAAAATATGGCGTAGAGCACCGGCACCACCACCAAGGTGAGGACGGCGGCGAAGGTCAAGCCGTACATGATGGTGACCGCCATCGACACGAAGAAGGCGTCGGTGACCAGCGGCAACATGCCCAGCACCGTGGTCAACGCGGCCATGGCCAGCGGACGCATGCGGCTGACCGCCGCCTCGATCACGGCGACGTAACGCTCCTTGCCGGAACGGATCTGGAAGTCCGTCTCGTCGATCAGCACGATGGCGTTCTTGATCAACATGCCGCTCAGGCTGAGGAAGCCCAGCAACGCCATGAAGCCGAAGGGTTGGTTGCTGGTCAGTAGCCCGACCGTCACCCCGATGAGCGCCAACGGCACGCAAAGCCAAATGATCAACGTCTGGCGATAAGCGTTGAAGAGGAAAAGCGTGATCAGCGCCATCAGCACCAGGAAGGCCGGGACGCTGCTGGCAAGCGCAGCCTGGGCGTTTCTACTGTCCTCGTACTCCCCTCCCCATTTGCGGGTGGTCCCGGGCGGCAACGGAATGCCCTCCAGGCGCGGACGCAACTGTTCGAACAGCGCGCTGGCGTTGCCCAGCTTCTGGTCGCAATGGACGGTGACGGTCGGGAGACGGTCGCGGCGCACGAGCGCCGGGTTTTCCCAAACAGTCTCGCACCGGACGACCACTTGGCGGATCGGGATCATTTTCCCCGCGGCCGGGCTCCAGATATGGAGATGGTCGATGTTCTTGACGTCGCGGCGCTCGGCCTCGGTGGCGCGGGCGACGATGGGCAGGAGCTCGTCGCGCTCGCGGAAGACGCCGATGGTCACGCCCTCGAAGCCCTCCTGCAAGGTCTTGCCAAGGTCGGTGTAGGTGATCCCGGCGCGGTTGGCCTGCGCCTCGGCGAGGATCGGCCTGACGGTCTTGACCTGCTGCCGCCAATCGGATCTCACCCCCATGGTGTTGGGATCGGCCCGCATGATGTCCATGGCTTGGTCGGCCAGACGCCGCAGCGCCGCCGGGTCGGGGCCGCTGAAACGCAGCTGGATCTTGCCGCCTCCACCGGGGCCGAGCAGGAATTTCTTGACCACCACCATGCCGTCGGGGCAGAGTGGCGGCAGCTTGTCGCGCAGCTCGTCGGAGAGGGCGTCGATGGCGTTCCAGTCGTCGACGCTGACCAACAGCTGGGCGTAGGCGCTGTTGGGCTTCTCCGGGGCGTAAGTCAGCAGGAAACGGGCGCCGCCCTGGCCGACGAAACTAGTGACGGCGGTGACGTGCTTCCGCTTGGCCACGAATTTCTCCAGGATCTCCACCTGGGCCTCGGTGTTTTTGATGTGGGTCCCCTCGGGCATCCAAAGGTCGACCATGAACTGCGGCCGCGTGGAGCTGGGGAAAAAACTCCTCTCGATGAAGCCGAACCCATAGACGCTGGCCGCCAACATCCCCCCCATGATCAGACAGGTGGTCCAGCGGCGCCGCAGACAGAGGTCGAGGAAACCGCGGTAACGCCGGAAAATGGCGCTGTCGTAGGCGGAGCCCCCGCCCGCCCGCGGAGCCCCGGCCTTGAGGAACAACGCGCAAAGCAAAGGAGTGACGGTGACGGCGGCCACCCAGCTCAACCCCAGCGAGATCAGCAACACGTGGAAGAGCGAACGGCAGTATTCCCCGGAAGAGTCCTGCGACAGCCCGATGGCGGCGAAGGCGATGATGGCGATGGCCGTCGCCCCCGCCAACGGGGCCAGCTGCTGGGCGACCACGTCCCGCGCGGCTTTGAGCCGATCCTCGCCCTCCTGGATCTTGACCAGCATCCCCTCCGTGACCACGATGGCGTTGTCCACCAACATCCCCAACGCGATGATCAACGCCCCCAGGGAAATGCGCTCCAGCGTGATCTGATAGAAATCCATGACGATGAAGGTGGCGCAGATGGTCAGGAAGAGCACCGCTCCGATGATCAAACCGCAGCGCAACCCCATGAAAATCAGCAGCACCACCACCACGATCAGCACGGCTTCGAGCAAGTTCACCACGAACCCGTCGATGGAGCGCGTCACCGACTCGGACTGGAAGGAGATGCTGCCCAGCTCCATGCCTACCGGACGCCGGGACTCCAGCTCGGCGAGGCGCCGCCGCAGCTCCTCGCCCATGACCACGACGTTGCCGCCCTGGACCGTGGAGATGGCGAGGCCGACGGCGGACTTGCCGTCGAAACGCAGCAGGCAATTGGGCGGTTCCGAGTAGCCGCGGACGATCTTGGCCACGTCCTTGAGGTGTACCAGCCGCTCCGGGGTTTTGCTGATCAGCAACTCGCCGAACTGGTCGAGCCCGGTGATGCCCCCCACCGGGGCGATAGGCAGGTACTCACCCCCGACCAGGACGTTGCCGCCGCTGGCCACCAGGTTCTTCGCCGCCAACGCGCCGTAGATGTCTTGCGGCGAGACTCCCAGCCGTGACATCTTGTCGCGGGACATCTCCACATAGACCGCCTCCGCCTGCTCCCCGAAAAGAACGATTTTCTTGACGTCCCGGACCAACAACAGCTCGCGCTGCAAGAACTTGGCGTACTCTTTGAGTTCCGCCTGGTCGTAACCGTCGCCGGTGATGGCCAGATAAACCCCGTAGACGTCGCCAAAGTCGTCGTTGACCAAGGTCGGCTGGCAACCGGGCGGCAGCTGGGATTGGATGTCGCCGATCTTGCGGCGCAACTCGTCCCAAACCTGCGGCAAGGTGGCCTTGTCGTATTTGTCCTTGATCGTCACCGTGACGATGGACATGCCGCGGGTGGACTGGGACTCGACGCGCTTAAGCTGGCCAAGCTGCTGGGCGGCCTTCTCGATCCGGTCGCTGACCTCGGCCTCCACCTCGGCGGGCGAAGCCCCCGGATAAAGCGTGACCACCTGGGCGTCCTTGATCGTGAACTCGGGGTCCTCAAGCCGGGGAAGCCGCTCGAAAGAGACCACTCCCACCACCGCCGCGAGCGCGGCCAAGGTCAAAGTGATGGTCTTTTTCTGGATGCAAAACTCTCCGATATTCATGAATTCGCCCTCATTCGCCGATTTTCACGAGCGACCGGACCAGCGTGTCGGCGGTCAGCTCATGGACGCCCGAGACGGCGATGGTGTCGCCCGCCGCCAAACCGTCGACGATCTCGATCCGGTCGCCCAACAGCCTACCCGCTTTGACGGCTTTTAGTTTGGGACGCATGGTCTTGGTGTCGACCACCCAGACCCGCGGCCCGCCGCCGCGGGTGAAGACCGCCGCGGCGGGAACGAGGAAGTGGGCGCCTGCGTTAAGCCCGGAACCTACCAGTCCGCCAGCCTTGATGTTGACGGTGGCCGTCATGCCGGGCATCACCCGCAAGTCCTCGGGGTTGGCCATGGCGAAAGTCAACTTGTAAGTCTGGATGTCCTTGTCGGCCTCGGCCTCGAACTCCTTGATCTGACAGGGGTACGACTTGTCCACGGCGGCGGCGAAGGTGACCGACGGCTCCAGGTCGCGGTTGAAGTCGTCGAGGCTGGCTTCTTTCGGGCCGACCGCCACGTCCGCCTCGGGCACGTCCACGACGATCTCGATGTTGGCGATATCCTGCAAACTGATCACCGGCTCCTTGGCCTGGACGTTCTGGAAATTCTCGACGTACTTTTTGGCGACGAGCCCCGCGAAGGGGGCCTGGATGGCGCTGTCCTCCAAGGCTTTGGCAGCGATTTTCAACGCGGCCTCCAACACCTGGCAGTCGCGCCGTTTCTGCTCGAACTGGGTTTGAGACACCGCGTCCTTGGCCACCAACTTCTCATAGCGTTCAAAGTCCAGTCTGGCCTCCTTGTACTTGGCCAAGGCGGAATCCTGGGCGCTTTTGAAATCGCGCGGATCGAGCCGGGCGACGAGCTGCCCCGCCTTCAACTCATCCCCCGGAGTCGCCGGGAACTCGATGATCTTGCCTGGCACCTGGAACGCCAAGTCGGCGCGCCTGGAAGCCCTGACCTTGCCGGGATACTTCATGTAGAAGACCCCGTCGTCCTTCTGGATGACGAGCGTTTTGACTGGACGACTGAACTCGGCTTTTGGCGTTTCCGCCTTGCCGCAACCGGCCAACGCCGCGAGTGCCGCCAAGACGCCCACACTCGTGTAACGGATATATCCCATAATTATGATCCTCTTCTTTTGATGCGGGGACGGCAAGCATCAGGCCATCCTTTTTGAAATTGAATATACCATCCGACGCAAAGATTTCCATGCCGCCCAGGGCACGTCTTTATGCAGGGCTATTCGTTTCAACGCACAACACCAGGTCACACGTCCAGCCTCCCCGGCGATCGCCGCAGGCAATGTGGCCGCGAGGCCAGCATTGCATTCGCTTCGTTACGATTCACGTAGGGCGACATTCTTGAGGGGGAACCTTCTGAAGAAGGCTTCCCCCTCAAACTCCCTCTCCAAGACTTCTTGGGTCATTTTTATTGCCGCAGGCAAAATAAATTATCCTAAAAGTTCAGGAAGGGGGTCTGGGGGGCAACCCCTTTCAAGGGGATCCCCCCAGGAGTGACCTACGTGAATAGTAACTTCGCTTCAAGCATATAAATGCTTGGTGTAAATAAAATAACCGCATGTCGCTGATAATATCGCAGCTGTGGGTGTATTCTCCCCCTCATGAGCATACAGCACACCCTTCAAGACGATTCGGGCTTCCGCATGAAGCGGGTGGCCGTCCGCCCTGTGGCCGAGGA
>Ga0209467_1000489_pt1 | contig 55200 bp, 42 predicted proteins | sample Higcelwee11metaG_FD_187175 | JGI IMG/M metagenome (GOLD analysis project Ga0209467, IMG submission 187175) | Freshwater pond sediment microbial communities from the University of Edinburgh, under environmental carbon perturbations - High... | ecosystem: Environmental > Aquatic > Freshwater >... | reverse complement strand
GCTGATAGCGGGGGGCGAGTAGCGAGCTATTTATAAGCGAGCGGAGCGGGCGGGTGCGATAGCACCCGGTGCGTAGCACTGTCGGCGTTCTAGCCGACACTCAACCCACGTACGTCCCCGCTATCTGGCCGCCGCGCCCCGGAGCCGGGCAGGTCTTTTCCGCGCGGGAGCGCGTATTTTCGGAGAAAATGCGCGGGTGTCTACAGAGGCTCCGCGCCATCCGAGAGGCCATTGAGAAGTGCTCCAGCCCTAGCGTTTGCCTAGAGAGAGCGGGGTTCCCATCATGGCCTCAAAAGCCGCCGGCGGCGGGCATTGGACGGTGAAAACGCCGGAAAGTCCGTGCGAAGACAGCGTGAGGCGCGTGGCGGCGCAGTGCAAAAAGAGGCGCTTTAAACCCGAGCGTTTGGCGAGGGCCTTGTTCCAGTCGAAATCGCCGTAGGTGCGATCACCCGCGATGGGGTGATTGTGCAATGCGCATTGGACGCGCAACTGGTGCGTGCGGCCCGTGTGGGGGCGCAGGCGGACGAGGTGGGCGTCGCGAAAATGCAGGGAAGGCTCACGGCATTCGTAGGCGGTGACGGCCTCCGCGCCCTCGCCGCCGCTCACGCGCACACCCTTGCCGGGGAGACGGTGGCGGGCGAGGCGGTCGCGCCAAACGCCCTGCGCAGGAACGATGTTTTTGCGCACGATGGCGTAGTAAATTTTTTCGGCCCCCTCCCCTGCGAAACAATCGCGGCCCGCGAGCGCGGCCTTTTCGGTGAGGGCGGCCATGACGATGCCGGAGGTGGGCGCGTCGAGGCGGTTGAGCAGCCACAAGGCGCGCGGGGCGTCGGCGGCGACATCGGGCAGCGTCTGCCAGCGGTAGCATTCTTTGTCGGCGTCGTAGGGAGCCACCAGCAGGGATTCGGGGTCCGCGCCCGAGGCGTTGGGGTGCGTCTTGATGTCGGCGGGTTTTTCCAGCGCCACAAGTCCCTGCGGGCTCACCGCCAACACGCGCACACCCCGGCCCAGGGGCAGGCAGGCAAACAAGGCGTCGGGCGTGTCATAGGCGCTCATTGATAATAGAAACGGATGCGCACGGGCGTTTTCTCGCCGAGCATTTTGACCATCTGCTGCGTCCACGGACCGAAGGGCGCGCGGGAGATGACGGCGTCTTGGCACAACAGCGTGGCGGCGTTGCTCGCGCTGGTTTGCTCAATGGTGAAATCGGAGAGGTTGCCGTCTTTGTCCATCGTGAAGGAAATTTGCACGAAGGTGCCCACATCGCGGGAGGTGAAATTAAAGCGCGAGGCCAGCATGTTCCATTGGAGGGAAATGGCCTCCATCATGCGCTGCTGGTAAGCGCCGAATTCGCTGAACTTGGCGTCGATGGCAATGGCCCCGAGGCTGCTGACCCCGCCCACGGATTCGCGCAAGGGGCCCGGCGGGCGCGGAATTTGCAGCTGCGGGCGCGGCAGGGGGCTGGGATCGCCCTGCGGGGCGGGCGGCGGGGAATTTTCAACGCCCGCATGGGGAGAGGTTTTTTCCGTGGGCTGTTTGTAGCCGTCGGGGGATTCCTCCAATTTGACGGGTTTGGCGGGCTGGGTGGCGGGGGCGGCGTCTTCGGTGGCCTTGCCCGTTTGCGCGGCGGCGGGAGGCTTGGGAGACCCGGCGGGCGGCGCGGGGGGCTCCGTCATGGGGGAGCCCTGCACGATTTTTTGCGAATCTTTGAGCGTGCCCTTATCGACCGTGGAGGTGCGGCCCTCGTCTTTGGGCAAGGGCTTGGGCTGGGCGGACACTTGGTCGCGGTCGGAGGTGTTTTGGGTGTCCGGCGCCTTGGCGGGCACGGGGGCCAATGGGTTGGTCTCCACCAACTGCATGGGCGGGGTGACGGGCGGCGCGGGTTGCAACGTGATCTCGATGGGGATTTGCTCCTTTTTCTGGTTGGGATCCACCGAGAGAACGGGCGGGCCAAACCACACCCACAGCAGAAAAAGCACATGCACCAAGATCGTGATGGCGATGGCTTCCGGCAGCAGTTCGCGCTTCCAGCGGCGCTCTTCGTCCGCGAACAAATTCGTCATGTCCATCGGGCGCGCCGCCGCTTCCGGCTTCTTGTCTTCGAAGGCCGCGCGAGGATCGCCCTGTGGAGCGCGCAAAGGCATGGGAGTTAAGGCTACTTGATTTCGCGCAGCGGCTCAAGCAATCCCCGCTGGGCGAGCACAACGGCCAAGCGCTCGGTGGGCAGGCCCATGATGTTGGAGAGCGAGCCCTCCCAGCGGTCGATAATGAGTGCGCGGCCTTCTTGGATGCCGTAGGCCCCCGCCTTGTCGAGCGGGTTGACGACGGCGAAATAGCGGGAAATAGTATCCTCTTCCAACGGGCGAAAGAAGACGCGGCTGGTGACGGCTTCGACGAAGGTTTCGCCGGAAATGCCGTCGATCAGGCAAATCCCTGTGAAAACCGTGTGCATGCGGCCCGAGAGGCACCGCAACATGACGCGCGCCTCGGCGAGGTCGGCGGGCTTGTTGAGGTTTTTGTTGTCGAGGCTCACCGTGGTGTCGCAGCCCAAGATGAGCGCCGTGGGCCGCAGGCGCGCCAGCGCGCGGGCCTTGGCGAGCGCGTTGGATTTGACAAGCGATTCCGGCGGGGCCGCCGGATCCTCGTCTTCCGGCACATGCGTGGGCTCGACCGCAAAGCGCAGGCCCATTTCGCCCAAAAGTTGCGCGCGGCGCGGGGAGGCGCTGGCGAGGTGCAAAAGCGTGTGCGGCGCAGACATAAATCAGCCGCAAATCGCCTCGACAAACGCGCGCTTGTCCGGCGCTTTGAAAAAGGCGGTGCCGCACACAAAGGTGTCGGCCCCGGCCTCGCGACATTCGCGGCCCGTGTCGGCGTTGATGCCGCCGTCAACCTCGATGCGCAGGGATAGCCCGCGCGCCTTGCGCCAGCCGTCGAGGGTGGCGATTTTTCCCAGCACTTCGCGGCGGAAGGATTGGCCGCCAAAACCCGGCTGCACGCTCATGAGCAAGACCAGCTGCACCTTTTCCAGATACGGCAGGAGCGCCTCGACCGGCGTGCCGGGATTGATGCAAATGCCCGCGTCGCAGCCCAGCGCGCGGATATGGTCGAGCGTTTCCATGATCGGGTATTCCGGCTCGACGTGGACGGTGATGTTTTGCGAACCCGCCTTGGCGAAGGCCTCGACGTACTTATGCGGGTTATCGAGCATGAGGTGCGTGTCGAAATACTGCGTTCCCAAGGGGCGCAAATCGGCGACGACTTGCGGGCCGAACGATAAGTTCGGCACAAAGTGGCCGTCCATGATGTCGAGGTGCACCCACGGCACGCCGGAGGCGTTGATGGTGCGCATGCCCTCGGCGAGATTGGCATGGTTGGCCGCGAGAACCGAAGGGGCGATGACGGGCGGATAGGTGGTGCTCATAAGGAGGAAATGTCGGGGTTGTTCTGGGCGCGCTCGCGCTCGGTCTTGAGGCGAAGCTGTCCGCAGGCGGCGTCGATATCGTGCCCTTTTTCCCTGCGAAGCGTAAACGAAACGCCCGCATCGCGCAAGATCGCGGCAAAGCGCTCGCGGCGGTTGGAGCCCGGGCGCTTCCACTCCAATCCCTCGACGGTGTTGTAGGGAATCAGGTTGACGTGGGCGTGCAGGTCTCTGGCGATGTCGGCCAAGGCGCGGGCTTGATCAAAGGTGTCGTTGACGTCCTCGATCAGGATGTACTCCAAGGTGAGCATGCGCCCGTGCGTTTGGGCGAAGGCCTTGGCGGCGCTCAGAAGTTCGGCCAAGGGATACTTGCGGTTGACCGGCATGATGCGGCTGCGCACCTCGTCGGTGGCCCCGTGCAGGCTGATGGCCAGCCGCAGGCCCAAAGGCTCCTGCGCCAGCCGCAGGATATTGGGCGCCACCCCGGAGGTGGACAGCGTGATGCGGCGCGCCCCAAAGCCGAGGCCCCACGGGGCGTTTAAAATGGTGAGGGCTTTTAGAACGTTGTCGTAGTTGGCCAGCGGTTCGCCCATGCCCATGACGACGAGGTTGTCGAAGCTGGCGAGCCCCTCCGCCGCGCGCTCCGGCGAGGCGGCGTCCTCCACCCGGCACACGTGCATCATCTCGGAGACGATTTCGCCCGCCGAAAGGTCGCGCTTCCAGCCCGCGAGGCCCGAGGCGCAAAATTTGCACCCGTAGGCGCAGCCCACCTGCGTGGAGATGCACAAAGTCTTGCGGGAATGCTCCTCGCCCACGCCCTCTTGCGGGGCGCGGATAATGACGCACTCCACCAGGGAGCCGTCGCGCATTTCGAGCAGGAGCTTGTCCGTCACATCGCCCGCTTTCTTGCACAAAACGAGCGAAGCGGGGGCAAAGTCGAAAGTTTGTTCCAGCCAGTCGCGCAGCGGTTTGGACAAGTCCGTCATCTGCGCCGGGGTGGTGGCGCGTTTTTTATAGAGCCACGTCAAAATTTGGCGCGCGCGAAAGGCGGGCTCTCCGCGCGCTTTGAGATGCGTCGAGAGGCTTTCCAAGGTTTCGCCATAGATGGGCGGTTTTTCGGGCGTGAACGCCATAACAGGCATTCAATCACATTCGATGGGGCAAAAGCAAAACGCTTTCGCGGCCCGCCGCGGTTCTTTCGATGGATTTCCTTTCCCCCCGCGCTTTTTTTGCTACAATCGCGGCATGACACCCGATCCGATGGCGGGCGACCCCGCTTGGCAGAAAATTGCGGGGATTTTGGCCCTGATTTTTCTGCTGTGGAATATGCGCGACGGCTACCGCAACGGCTTTTGGCGCAAACTGGTGGGATTGATCGCGCTGGGAGCGGCGTGGGCCGGGGCCTATTTTTTCAGCGACGCGCTGGCCAAAATAATGGAATCGATGCTGCCCTACCCGCTCGTGCTCTTGCGCGTGCTCGCGGGCACGCTGATTGCGCTGGCGGTGTACGCGGTGGTCAAAAGCCTGCGCCGCCTGCCGCGCGCCGACAAGGATGACAAGGGCAAACCGCGCCCGGGTTTGCCGGGGCTTTTGGCCGGATTTTTGGTGGGCGCCCTTTGGATTGTGGTGCTGTGGTCGGGCGTGCGCTTTACGGCCACGATTGCCCAGTGCGCCCTACGGGCTTCCGGGCAGCCGCTGGCGCAAAGCTACGCCGAACACCCCAAGACGGCGGCGCTGATCAAACTGAAAGCCTCGCTGGATTTGGGCGAAGCCGGGCGCATCGCGCAGGCGATGGACCCGATGCCCGCACATTTTTATCGCCTCTCGGAAAAGACGATTGAGCTATTGGCAAACCCCGCCGCCTGCCGCGCGCTGGCGAAAAACCCGCAATTAAAGCCCCTGCTGGACGACCCGACGGTGGTGGCCCTCACCCACGACGCCGAAGTGCAGCAACTGGTGCGCGAACACAATTTTCACACGCTCTTGCGCAATGAAAGACTGCGCGCGGCGGCGGACAATCCGCAGGTGCAGGCCAAGCTGAAAGCCATCGACGTGGAAGCGGCCATTGACGCCGCGCTGGCGCAAGCAAAGGCCGAACAGACGGCACAGACGCCCGAGGCCCAAACAAAAGCGCCTCCGACGCAATAAGGAACCGGACTTGGCTGACTGGCGAAGCCAGCATAACCACCGCCCGCTCTGCCCGCGATCAAAAGCCGCTCAAGGCGAAGTACAAGGACAGACAAAGGGCGGGGCTGCACTCGGTGCTGCCCCGCCTTTTGGCCGACGCAGTACGCAGCATTGGGCGGCTTTTCATCGCGGGAGCGCCTGTTTTGGGACAAAACGGGCGGGTATAAAAAAGGCCCCTCATCATCCGAGAGGCCAGATAGTCCGGACGCCAGCCTATTTGAGCGCGCGTTCCAAGGTGAGGACGTTGTGCGCGCCGTCGCGCGTGTAGGCAAAACGCTGCATGAGCGTGCGGCAGAAATGCACGCCTAGGCCGCCGATTTCACGCGATTCGATATCGGCGGTCAGGTCGGGGTCTTTCACTTGGGTGGTCGGGTCGAAGGGATCCCCGTCGTCGCGCACGGTGGCGGTGACCACGTTGTACTCGCGTTTGAGCGACACTTCAAAAGTGTGAAGCTGTTCGTCTTTCCACGCGTAGGAGATGACGTTGGTGGCGACTTCGTCGAGACACAGTTGCAGGGCGCTGGCCGATTCAAAATCGATTTGCTGCTGTTCGCAAAAAGCCTCTATGTCGGCGCTCAGGCGGCTGAGCTCGCTTAGGTCGTTGCGGTAGGTTTTTCGCATGGGGAAGGCTCGGCGGGGCGCCGCACACCTATTTGACACGTTCGGCAAGGATTTGGAAAGCCCCAAATTACGCAGGAAATGGCCGTTTTGGTCTTGAAAGGAGGGGGGCGGACGCCTCACAATTGACTCCAGTTTTTACCTCAACCCATTTTAAAGGATATTCCCGTGGACATCACCGAAACCAAGCAGGCAAACGTTACCATTTTGGCCCTGAGCGGTCGTCTCGACGCCAGCACCGCCCCCGCCTTGGAAAGCTCGCTGAGCGCGTTGGCCGCCGCCAAAGAGTCCCGCGTCTTGGTCGATGCCCGCGAATTGGAATACATCAGCTCCGCCGGATTGCGCGTGTTGCTGGCCGGCGCCAAACAGTTTAAGAAAAACAGCGGACTCATCGCCTTGAGCACGCTGAGCCCCACGGTGAAGCAGGTGTTTGAGATTTCGGGATTCACGAGCATTTTCGACATTTATTCGACCCGCGACGAAGCCTTGAAGGCCTTGGTTTAAGCCGAACTTTTCCGGCGAAAAAGGCGGAGCGAAAACGCTCCGCCTTTTTTCGCGCCCGGCGGACGCGGCGCAAAAGCTTGCCAAAGCCGACGGCTTTTGGGCATCCTAGAGCTTTGATTTCATCGCCATGAAGATTAAAGCTTTCAACCATGCCTTGCGCCCGAATCCCGCGGTTGCCGCGACCCTCGCCTGCCTGCCCTACGACGTGATGAACGCCGAAGAGGCCGCCCGCATGGCCGCCGGAAAACCCGAAAGCTTTTTGCACGTGGAGCGCGCGGAAATTGACCTGCCCAAGGGCACCGACCCCTACGGCGAGGCGGTCTATCAAAAATCGCGCGAAAATCTCCTGAAGCTGCAAGCGCAGGGCCACCTTGTGCGCGACGAGGCTGCGTGCGTCTATCTTTACCAGCAACAGATGGGCAACCATGTGCAGCGCGGATTGACCGCCCTGTGCCATGTGGACGACTACAACGCCGACGTGATTAAAAAGCACGAAAAAACCCGCTTGGCGAAAGAGAACGACCGTCTGAAGCTCAACTGCACGCTCAAGGCGCATCCGGGGCTCGTGTTTTTGACGATTCGCGACGACAAGGCCGTGAACGCCCTGATCGAAAAGACCGTGCAGGAAAAGCCGCTGTACGACTTTGTGGCCGACGACGGCATCCGTCACACCGCTTGGCGCGTGGACGCCCCCAAAGCCTGGGTGGACGCCTTTGCGAAGATTCCGGTGGCCTATGTGGCCGACGGGCATCACCGCAGCGCCGCCGCCGCGCGCGTGGGCAAGCTGTACCGCGACCAAAACCCCGCCCACACCGGCGAAGAGGACTACAACTGGTTTCCCGCCGTGATTTTTCCGGCCTCCCAACTGAAAATTTTGCCCTACAACCGCACCGTGGTGGATTTGAAGGGCCGCAGTGTCGCCGAATTTTTAAAGGCCCTGTCCACCGTCTCCCCCGTGCGCGAAAGCGCCGGCCCCGACCCGAAAAAGCCGGGCGAAGTGAACCTTTATCTCGACGGCAAATGGTACGGCATCACGCTGAAGCCCGCCGCCGACGCCGACCCGGTGTCGAGCCTGGATGTGAGCATGCTGCAAGACCGCGTGCTGCAACCGCTCTTGGGCATTGACGATCCGCGCACTTCCGACCGCATCGACTTTATCGGCGGCATTCGCGGCACGGGCGAACTGGTGAAGCTGGTGGACTCCAAGAAAGCCGCCGTTGCGTTTTCGATGTACCCGGTGACGATTGACCAGCTGATGGCGATTGCGGATGCGGGCCAAATTATGCCGCCCAAGAGCACATGGTTTGAGCCCAAGCTGCGCTCAGGCCTCTTCATCCCCACTTTCTAGGCTGTCGCCTGGACTATCTGGCCTCTCGGATGACGAGAGGCCTTTTTTATACCCGCGCATTTTCTCCGAAAATACGCGTTCCCGCGCGGTGTTAATGCTGCGCTATCGCGCAGTCAGCCAAGTCCTAAGGATGAGAAAGAAAAGTATCTTTCTTCTATTTTTCTGCACACTTCAAATCCGCGCAACGCGCGGCATAATCACCGCCCGATCGGCCCGCGATCAAAAGCCGCTCAAGGCGAAGTACAAGGACAGCCAAAGGGCGGGGCTGCACTGGTTTGCTGCCCCGACTTTTGGCCGACGCAGTACGCCGTAGCGAGCTATTACAGGCGAGCGGAGCGGGCGCTCACGCAGTGAGCGGTGCGTAGCACTGTCGGTGTTCTAGCCGACACACAACATGGGGCGGCTTTTCATCGCGGGAACGCCCATTTTCGGGGAAAATGGGCGGGTAATTTCACCGAGGCCCCCCGTCATCCTAAAGGCCCCCGAGAAGTGCGGCAGCCCTAGTCTTCGGAGGCGAGATGGGCGAGCTGCTTGAGATCAAGCTTGCCCGAAGCAAGCACCGGGATTTTGTCCACGCGCTTTAAGATGCGGGGAATCCACAGGTTCGGCAGGCCGTCTTTGGAAAGGGCGTCGCGCAGGGACGACATGTCGATGTCGATTGAGGCGAGCAGGATGATGGTTTCGCCTTTGGCTTTGTCGCGGCGGTTGGCGACGGCCAAGACGGGCAAGTCGCTGTGGGCGTGGTCAAAGTCGAGCGCCTTTAATATGGCGGATTCGACCGTGCCGTGCGGGACCTTTTCGCCGCCGATTTTGGAAAAACGCGAGAGGCGTCCGTCTACAAAGAGAAAACCGTCGCGGTCGAGACGGGCGAGGTCGCCGGTATTGAACCAGCCGTCGTTGAGCACTTCCGCCGTGGCTTCGGGGTTGTCGAGATAGCCTTTGAAAATATTGACGCCGCGCAAATAGAGGAGGCCCTGTTCGCCAAAGCCGAGGTCTTTGCCGGTGTCCGGATCGACGATGCGCACGTCTTGGCCGGGGAGCAGGCGGCCGATGGAGCCGCGACGATTCCATTGCTCAAAGGGCTTGCCGGGCAAGGGCGGCAGGTTGACGCCGACAACCGGGGTTGTTTCCGTCAGGCCGTAGCCCTCCAAATAATAGCTGCCGAAATATTGTTCCCACTGCTCGCCGAAGCCCGCCGGGGTTTTTTCCGCGCCCGCCACCACGCATTTGACGGAAGGGATGGCGTCGGGCTTGGCGCGCTTGAGGTAAGGACGCAAGAAAGTGGGCGAGCCCAACAGGATGGTGATGTTTTCCTCGCGAATCGCGTCGAGGTTGCGGGTGATGTCAAAGGGCGAAGGCACTGTCACCACGGGGAAATCGCCGATGAGCGGCAACCACAAGGTGACGGTGAAGCCGAAGGAATGAAATAGCGGCAGACACCCCAGCGCCGAATCCCCGCGGCAAAAGAGCTGAAAGTCGATAATCTGGCGGATATTGCCCAAAATGTTGCGGTGCGTGAGCGGCACGCCCTTGGGTTCGCCCGCGCTGCCGCTGGTAAAGAGCAAGGCCGCCTCGCGGTCTCCGCCTTTTTTGGGCACGTTCCATAGGCGGATAAGCTGCTCGCCGCGCAAGGCGTAGGCGCAGGCGATGCGCCACATGGTCTTGGGCTTGGACAGCGCGGCGATGCTCTGGCGGATATCCACAAAGCTGTCCGTCCACGGGAAATCGCCCAAGCGCTCGCGCATGGGCTGGGCGCTGATGATCGTGCGCAGGCCCGATTGGGCGATGCAAGATTCCAACGCGGAACGCCCGGAGGTGAAATTGAGGTTCACCGGGATTTTGTCGGCGAACATGAGCGCGCAGTTGGCAATGGCCCCGCCGAGCCCGGGCGGCAGCACCACCCCGATGCGCTTTTCGGGAATGCGTTTAAACGACTCGCCCAGCATCGAGGCGATAGCCAACAACGCGCCCGCGCGGATGGGGCGGCGAACGCCCGCGCGGTCAATCAAAACCACGCGCGAGGGGTTTTGCGACAGCGAATGCGCGAGGGCGGCGGCGATGTGACCGTCAAATTCGGGGTTGGATTGGTAGGCCAGTGCCTGCCCATCGAAAAGGGGTGCTGACATCTAACTAATTCTGCCGATTAAAAAAGGCCTTTCAACATATTTTGAATAATACGCTCGCCCTCTTTCACCGTGCCGGAAGACGTGGCGGTGCCCGAGGCGGTGGAGGTCGTGGTGCTGGTGGTTCCCGTAGTGCCTGCGGGGACGGCCACCGTGTCGCTACCGATTTTCGTGATACCGCGCAACAACGTGTCTTTCAGGCCACTCGTGTCGGGCGAAGACAAGCTGCCCTTAATCTGGAACGCGGGGCCCGGATAATAGCCCTCGCTGGTGGCGGTGCTATCGAAGAGGGCAAAATTTTTGAGGTCGCTGACCATGCCGCCGCGCAGATAGAGTTGCGCCTCCATGTTCAGGGGCTGGGAAAGGATGGGCACGCCCTTTTGGTAGGTCACCTGCCCTTTGCCCGCAATCATGGCCTCTTTGCCTCGGATGAACATTTCCGAGAAGACGATGTTGAGGTTGGCCCCGCGGTTGATTTTTAGCGAGAACTGGTCGTAATGCAGGGCGCTGAGCAAATCAATGAGCGGCGAAAGCATGGGGATGCGGCTGTCGATGCCGCCAAGCGCCGTGTTGAACACCGAGGCCAAGCCGCCGATAAGCTGCACGGCTTGGTTGCTGCTGGCCGACATCAGGTGCAACACGCCCTGATTGCTCTGCGCAGAAAGCGAGCCCTGGAGGTTTTCGACGAGGTTTTCAGCGTTGAGCCCGCGGCCCAAAAGCGCGGCCTGCGCCGAAAATGTGCCTTCCAAGATGGGCTTGCTATTGGTGGAAGTCGTTAGCAGCTTGCCCATATCGACCTGCGTGATTTGGGCGCTGGCCGAGAGCGAATAGGGGTTGGCGTTTTTCGCCTCAAACAGGAGTTGCCCGCTCAAGCCGAGGGGAAAACCGTCCAAACGCGCGCTGAGCGTGGACACCTTGAGGGCCGTCGGGGAAATATCCACGGAAGCCGCGGGCTGGTCTAGTCGGAAGGTGTTATAGGTGATGGCCTTCAAGTTGAGACGCACGGAGCCCGTGAGGTCGCCCCAAAAGGCGGAGGTGTCGGCCGTTTGCGCGGCGGGCGCGGACTGGGCGGCGGGCTGAGCGGTCAAATAGGGGTTTTGCGTCGGCGGATTGAAAGCCGCGCCAATCAGGGCCAAGTCAGCCGCGTGCAGGGTGTCGCCGCTCAAAGACAGGGCGAAACGCTGCGCGGTGGAGGAGGTTTTCTCCCATTGCACCCCGAGCGTCACTTGGGTGGTGCCGGAAGCCCCGAGGATCGTGAGCGGGCCGGAGAGCGACACGGAGGGTTTGTCCGAATACTGGCCGGAAACCGTGGCGGACAATCCCTCGATGCCCGAGCCCGCGCTGTCGCCGAACTTGGCCTTGAGCTTGGAGATGACCGCCGTGGCATTGAACTTGCCGGAGTCGTCGAGATTGGCCGACAAATTGGCGGTGCCGCTCGAAACGTTGTTAATAGAAGAGAGCGCGGGCACCGCGCTGAAAAGCACGGGAAGATTGGCCGAGGCGGTGAGGCTGGCCGATGCCAGATCCTTGCCGTTGAGCATCAACGAGACATCCCCCGTCAGCGCGGGCGTGGAAACGCCGCCTTGCGCGATTTGAATGTGGTTGAAGTCGATCAGCGATTGCAGCGACAGCAAAACCTTGGGGGTGAGCGAAACGTTCAAATGCCGCGCTTGCGGTTGGCCGTTGATGGAAAAGCTAAAGTCCGACAACACCAGCGGCTTTTGCGCGTTCAGCGATATGGCGAGCTTTTGATAGTTCACCGTGAGGTCGGCGGAGAGGTTGCCCGACTCAATCATATATCCCTTTTCAAGCAAGGGCTGAATGATGACCAAGTTGAGGCGGTCGGCGCTCACGTGCAACACATCGCCCGTGGGCAGGCGCAAGGCGGCCATCCCCGTGCCCTTGAGCGCATAGGAAAGCGGCTTAAGCAACTGGAATGACAGGGGGGTGTCTTTGCCCAACATGCCCGTGCAATCGAGGCGGTTGACATTGAGGGCGTCGGCATTGCCGGAGAGGTCGTAGGCGGCCTTCAAGGTATAGGGAATGGTGAGGCCGGGCGGCAATTTGACGGCGACGCCCGGTTGCTGGGCGATGACGGGCATGAAGGCCGTGGCCTCGCCTTTGAGCGTGAAAGCGGCGGTTTTTAGCGCATAGGAACCGCTGCCGCTGGCCGTGAGCAGAGCCCCGACGGGCGCGCCCGCCGCAACGCCATAGCCAAAGGCCATGGCGTCTTCCTTATAGACGGCGTTGAGGTTGGCTTGCAAGGCGACGGATTGCAAAAGCGTGTCTTTGCCCTGCAAGAGCGAAAAGTCGGCGAGCGTGACCGGCGCGAGGTTGCTCACGCGCACGGCCTTGTCTTGGGAGGCGAAGGAAAGCTCGCCGGAAAACGCCCCGCCCTTCACAGCTAGGCCGCTGGTAGCAAGAAAAGGATTGGCGAGTGCCACAGGGAAGTCGGTCACCTTGACGCGCACCCACTCGCCGGTGACGTTGGCGAGGGTCTTCGGGTCTTTGACGTCGCAGCGGAATACCTGCATGGCGCGCGCTTCCAGCCAATGCGCGTCGTTCGGGCCGTAAAGGTCGGCGCGCAGGGCGCGCATTTCCACCGTGCCGTTGAGAAAGCCGACATCGGTTGAGGCCGCCAGACGCAGGGTGCTAATGGAAGCTAAGCGGGCGTCCACTTTGCCCAAATCCCACACGCGCGCGCTCAAGGTGGTCTGCGCGGTCGTCGCACCCGTGGGGATGACATAAGAAAGATTGCCCGAGGCGTTGGCGTCAATTGAGGGGACGGGCAAACCGGAAAGAAACGGCGCGATTTGCCCGTTTTTCACCGACACGGAAAAGGCCGTTTGCAAACGCTGGGCGGCTTCGTCAAAGGAACCCTTGAGGGAAAGCAGTTCGGCGGTGGCGTCGGCCACGGTGGCGTTGAATTCGTGCAGACCGGGAGAGACTTCGTCGATGTTGGCGGAGAAGCTCAGCGCGGAGGGGAAGCGTTTGCTCAGCTCGTCGCGCACGGAACCTTGTAGGCGAAGCTTGACGGGCAAAGAGGCGGTGGAGAGGGTGATATCCGTGTGGGTCTGCAGCACCGTGCGCACCGGGATGCCGTTGGAAGTGCCCGCAAAGGTGAGCGTCAGGGCGGACGCGCCCGTTTGGGCGGTGCCCACGGAAGCGCCAGTCAAAACGGCGTCGAGCGTGCCGACGGTTCCCGGAAGCACAATATGGGCGTCAGCGGAAAGTTCACCGACGGCGAAAGACCAACCGTCCAAGGGTTCAAAGGACGTTTTCTTTTCGCCGGGAACGGACTTGGCGGCGGGGACGGCAGGGGTTTCCGCAGGGGCTTTGTAGGCGGACAAATCGAGCGCCAACTTTTTGAGCGCGACGCGGGGCAAAAGCACTTTTTTATGGAAGAGAACATCCGACAGCGCATAGGAGACGTCCGCCGACTCAAACGCAAGGGAAGTCCCGTCTTTCTTGAGGGAAAGGCCCTCGATATGCGCGGCGCTCAGGCCCACGGACAGACGTTTGATTTCAAGGCTATCGACTTGTCCGGAGAGCGCCCTCAGCACAACGGCCTTCTGCACGGCGGGAACAAAGCACAAAGATATGAGAATCACCAACAGGAGCACGCAGGGCAGGACGATCCATTTCAAAAATTTTTTCATAGTTTCCCTTTGAAAAATGTGTCCCTTACGATAATGATACGCATTGTCCAATACAACCGCATTTAGACGCGCCGATTTTGCCATGGCCGAACCCGAAAATACGCCCCGCCCCGCCGCCGGTCCCGACCCGGTGCGCGTGGCGCGGCTGCGCCGGGGCAAACAGATAAAGGCGCGGCGCGACCAGCGCCTGCGCGATAATTTGCTGAACGCCTTTCGCGGGCTGCCCGAGACGGCCACCCCCGCCACGGTCGTGCCCCCCGCCCCGCTGGGGCAGACCATCGCCGCGCTGATGGGGGCGATGCACAGCAAACAACCCCGGCTGGAACACACGATTGCCGCGCACTGGGCCGAGATTGTGGGCGACGCCAAAAAGGCGCAGCGCTGCGCCGTGCAGCGCATCGGGGAAGACGGCTCGCTTGTCCTCATCGTCCCCAATGCGGTGCTGCGCAACGAACTGCAATTCGACAAACCCAAAATCCTCCAGCGCGTGCGCGCGCTGCCGGGCTGCGGGATGGTGCGGGCGATCGTGCTGCGCGCCGGATGAATTTTAAAATTGTGATTTTTAAAATTTTTTATTGATTTTATTTAACCGTATCACAAGATGGGGACATGCGGATTTTGTTTATCGCGCTTTTTTGCCTGTGCCTGCTCGGCTGCCAGTCGGCCCCGCAGGGCGCGGACTTTGAGCGCCGCCTGCAAACGCAGGTAAAGGCGGGCATGGGGCGCGACCGGGTGATGGACATCCTCGGAGTGCCGCAAATTATGGCGCCGCCCGGATTTGGAAGATCGCCCGACGAAATCTGGCAATACATTGTGCCCGGGGTGAGTTGCGAACTGACCTTCTCCCCCGACGGGAAGCTGAAAAACTGGCGCTACAACGCCACCGCCGCCGTGGGGCTCGGGACGGCCTACGCCGCGCCGGAGCCCGCGTGCAGCCCCGAGGCCGCCCGCGAAATTTCCGAACAGTTGCGGGCCCTGCGCATGGACAACAGCGTTTACCGCGCAGGACTTCCGTATCCGCTAAATGAATACGTCAGCCGCGACATCGACCCCGCCACGATGAGCGCCGCCGACGCCCGTCAACTGTCGGACGCCATCGGCGCCTACCGCCAGCAACTGCGCGCGCAATCGGGGGGCGCCAAACCGTGAAGACGCCCCGACAGGCGTGGGGCACGCTCGCGCTGCTGCTCCTGTGGGCGCTGCTGCTGGGCGGCTGCGCCAGCAGCGGCTCGCAAGCCTGGATAGCCCAATTGCGCCGCGACGTAAAACCCGGCATGCCCCAAGCGCAGGTGGAAAACGTGCTGGGGGCCCCCTTCTCCGCCTACGCATCGTCCTCGCCCGCCGGGAAAATCGAAACGTGGATCTACTTGCGCCCGCAAATCGGCACCTTCCGGCTGGTCTTCGACGCGCAGGGGAAATTTGTGACGTGGTACACGTGGTTTGACGACGTGCCGCGCATCGCTCCCACCTACGGCAATCCGTACAGCGATGTGGCCGACCAGTTGCGGGCCCTACGCATGGACAACAGCATTTATCGGGCGGGACAACCGTGGTAAAGGGGGCTCCCGAAGCGCGAAGATGTCCTTTTTGTGACAATCAAGCAACGGGAAAGTCATCTTTCGGAAACGAAATCGCAATAAGTTATCTTTTTGAAAACAAGCGAGTTATGATAGTCGTGTCGTATAGACAAGCCTATGAAATTAGACGCTAAAATACGCAGGCATTACCGGACGATTGTGCTCTCCGACATTCACTTGGGCACTGCCGACTGCAAGGCCGTCGAACTGTTGGAATTCCTCAAACGGGTCAGTTGCGAACGGCTTATCCTCAACGGCGACATCATTGATTTTTGGTCGCTCAAACGCAACGCCTATTGGCGCGACGCCCACACCCGCGTGCTGCGCCAGATTCTCAAAATGGCGGAAAAACGCCAGACGAACATCGTCTATTTGCGCGGGAATCACGACGACATTTCGGCGGAATTTCTGCCCATCCTGCTCGACAAGATCAGCGTGCGCGACGAGTTTACGTTGGACGGCGCGGACGGCAAACGCTATCTGTGCATCCACGGCGACGCCTTCGACTCGGTGACGACCCACATGCGCTGGCTGGCGGTGCTGGGCGACATCGGCTACCAGCAGCTGCTAAAAATCAACCGCTTCTACAACCGCTGGCGCGCGTGGCGCGGCAAGCCCTACTATTCTTTCTCCAAGGCCGCCAAGCAACATGTGAAAGGCGCGGTCAACTTCATTTGCAAATTTGAGGAACATCTGGCCAAGCTCGCCCTCAAGCGCGGGGTAGACGGCATTGTCTGCGGGCATATTCACCATCCAGAGATGCGCAAAATCGGGGAAGTCGAATACCTCAATTCCGGCGACTGGGTGGAGTCGCTCAGCGCGTTGGCGGAAGATTTTAACGGGCGCTTTGAAGTGCTGCACTTCACCCAATTTATGGAACAGATGGACACGGGCGTGCCTGCGACGCAGGACGACGAACCGCACGGCGCTCCGCAGGTGGCCGCAGGATAAAAAACCATGAAACGCATACTCATTCTCACCGCCGGATTTGGCGAGGGCCACAACACCGCCGCGCGCGGGCTGCTCAACGCCTTTCAGGACTATTTCCCCGAAAAGGCCTTTGCCGAAACCGCCGACCTCTTTGAACCCTACGGCGAAACCTACCGACGGATGCGCCAGCGGTATTTGCACACGGTGAACCATTCGCCCAAGCTGTGGGCGAACTGCTACCGCATCATGGATTCGCTGCCGGTCGCCGAATGGGGCACGCGCTGGTGCATGCCCAAGCTGCGGGATTCTTTCGCGCAAACGGTGGAACGCTTTCAGCCCGACGCCGTGCTGTCGTGCTATCCGGCCTACGTCGTGCTGCGCGCGGCGGCCAAGGCGCAGCATATTCCCTTTTACTCCGTGGTGACCGACACGCAAACGGTCAACCGCGTGTGGTTTCGCGAACCCAGCGACGCGTACTTTGTGCCGGACGAAACGACCCGCAGCATCTTGGCCAAGCGCGGCGTGCCGGAAGACACCCTGCATGCCTTCGGGTTTCCCGTGTCGCCGATTTTCGACGAAACGCCCGACGAGCGCTCCCCCATTGACGGCAACCACCCCGCACGCGTGCTCTATGTGGTCAATAAGGGCAATCCCGACGCGCCGCAGTGGATGGACATGCTCTCCAAGCGCGGGGACATTTCGCTGACCGTGGCCGTGGGGCTCGACACCGAATTGCGCGACCACGCCTTGCGATTGGCCGACTACGCGCACAACCCGATGCGCATCCTCGGCTGGGTGGACGACATGCCCCGGCAGTTAAAACAGCACCATATGGTGATTGCCAAGGCGGGCGGCGCGATGACGCACGAGTGCATTGCGGCGAACACCCCCATGCTGATCAGCCAAGTATTTCCCGGACAAGAAGCGGGCAACGCGCGCAAAGTGGAAAGCGCCTTTGCCGGACATGTGACGTCCACCCCCGAGGCCCTCGCCCGCCAGCTCACCCGCTGGCTGCGCGACAACGGCGAAGGATGGAATCGCGCGCACGCCGCCATGCAACGCCTGCACACCCCGCACGCCGCGCGGCGCATCGCCGCCCAGACGCTGGCGTGGGCCAAAAACGGCACGGCAAAGCCCCCGCAAGCCTTGGCGGTGTGAACGGCTCCTTCGTTTTGAAAAATTTTGGGGGTGCGTACCAAGGGCCGCCCCCCCTTCCTTTTAAGATACCGAGAGATATCCCCATCTCCCGTTATCCATAGGAAACGCGCATCGGGCGTAGAAGGGGGAAGCACCCGAAAGACGCGCAAGTGCGCATTAATGACGGGCGCGCTTGCGAACCAAAAAGAGAGCGGATATTGACAGCAACAGCGCCGCCACCTGCGGTTCGGGAATCGCAATCACATCACTGATGGCGGTGCCTATCTTGAGTTCGTCGATCGTGAAGGCGGAAACGCTGCCCGCGTTACGCGCCAAAGGAACCACTTGCAACTGTGTGCCGCTGGCAAGGGTCGTGTTGTCGTCAAAGGCGCTGGTGACGGTGATGAGGGCGCAGGCGTCGAGGTTTGCCTCGGTGATGCCGAGCGAAATGAGCGATTCATAGCCCGAAACCGTGAGCGCCCAGCCCTTGGCCGCAGTGCCTGTGGCCGCACCCAAATCGGGAAAAGCGAACACCATCAACAAGGTGGTGCCGTCTTTGAATACGGCGTCCGTCCCGGAAGTACCCTGCGCCGAAGCGTTGTATTTCACGGTGAAAGCGGAGGTGTCTTCGTTAATGCCGGAGCGCAAGATGGTGCTCAAGCGCACCTGCATCGCCACTTCCGAGAGGTTGACGCTGGAAGCGGCGTCAAACTGATAGAGATAGGACATCCATACATCGCCGCTGGAAACCGCCCCAAAATTGGTGGCGCGGAAAACAGTGGATGAGCCCAATCCGCTGGCCGATTGCGAGAAACAGCTCCACAGAGCGTTGCCTGAAACCGACATGGTGCCAAAGGTGAGGCCCGTGACGATTTCACCCTGCAATCCCGTAGCGCTGGAAACATCCCAGCGGCCCGAAAAACCCGTGCCGCCGTTCCATGTGGTGTCGGCGGAGCCGATGGTATAATCGAATGAATCCGAAGCCAAAATCGACGCGTGAACGGCGCCGAGAGATATTGCTGAAAGCAGAATGGTAATGAGGTATTTTTTCATATTTTTGGGACGATTGCTTATGACGAAAAAATAGGACAATTACTTTTGTTGCGCAAGATTAATTTACTTAATTAACTAAAAATTTGCGTATTTTTCCGTATCGGCTGCAAAACTGGCGCAGGCACACAGTTCATGTGGGAACCCCCTTCGACTGACCGCCTCAGCGGGTCTGCGGCAATACGGCGGCGGGCGTGGAACCGAAGCGGATCTCGTCAAACGTCACGCAACCCAGGGTGCCTTTGCGCCCCCACAGACCGATGTGCATGACATCGCCCGCGCGCAAAGAGGCGTTGGTCATCGGCGCGGTCGCCTTGGCGGCGGCGGCCTGATCCAGCCATTTTTCGAACGCGGCGGGGGTGTCGAGGGCGACCGAAGCCCCCGGGAGGGCGTTTTCCACCACCCACAAGGCGCATGGCTGAGACGGAGCGGCCCCGTCCTTCAACCCCGGAAAATGAGCCACTAGCAAATAAACGGTTCCCGGCTTCAGGGCAAGGGAAGGCCCCCTACCCTCGTTGGTTTTGCCGCCGGAATGCTGAATGCTGGGCCTTTTGTCCGCGATGCCGATGCGGTATTTCAGCGTGCGGTCGCCGCCCACGACGCGGAAAAAAACCGTAAGGTTGGCAAGCGCCTCCGGCGGAGTGTCGGGGGAGAAGCGACATAACAGGGAAATCCAAACGGGATTTGAGGGATCGTCCACCGTCATCACGCTACGCGAGACGGCCAGCGTCTCGTTGCCCGCGTTTTTTGCGAAGGTCAGCGCAAGGGCCTTCCCCGAGACGGCGAGCCCGTTCAGCGTCAAACCTTCGGCGGCGATGTCGGCATCGCCGCGATCGCCCGTGGTGTCGTTCCAATTGCCGCCGCGAAATCCCTCGCCGCCGCCCATCTTTTTCAAGAGAGTTCCGGGGACATAGTCAAAGGACTCAAAAAGGTAGGCGCCCGCGCCCGCCGAAACCGCTGAGGACGAGGACGAGCCCGCGCAAAGCACGTCGGCGAGCGAAGTGCCCACCTTCAGTTCATCCACCGTGCATACGGCGACACTGCCCGCATTGCGCGCAAACGGAACCACCTGCAACTGTACGCCTGCGGGAACGCTGGTGTGTTCGTCAAACGCGCTAGTGACGCTGGCAAGCGCGAAGGCGTCGAGATTTTCCCGCGTGGCCCCCGCAGCGATCAGCGACTCATAACCTGAAACCGTGAAAGCCCAGCCTTTGGCCGCGCCGCCGGAAGCCGTCCCCAGACCGGGATAGGCAAAAATCAACAGCAGCGTGGTGCCGTCCTTGAAGGCTGGACTGGCGGGCGAAACCCCTTCGGGCGAAGCGTTGTATCGGACGGTGAGCGCCGGGGTGTTTTCATTGATGCCCGAGCGCAAAATGGTGCCCAAGCGCAACTGCAATGCGGTTTCTTCGGGCGCGGCGGCGGCAGCCGAGTCGAACCGATAGAGGTAGGATACCCACAACTCCCCCGAGGAGACCGCCCCGAAACCGGCGATGCGGAAGACGTTGCCCGAGCCAAGGCCTGCGGCCGACTGCGCAAAACGCACGCGCAGGGCGTTGCCCGACACCGGCAGGGTGCCGAAGGTGAGCCCAGTGACGATTTCGCCCTGAAGCCCCGGAGTGCCGGCCACCTGCCAGCGCCCGGAGAATCCGGAGCCGCCATTCCACGCGGTCGCGGGGGATCCGACGGCATAGGCAAAGCCCTCTTCCGCCAAAATCGAGGCATGCGTCCAAGAGACAGAGGCGCACAACAGACACAAGGGGAGGAGGTATTGGTTCATAAAATTTTATTTTTCCAAATCCAAGATAGACGGAAAATCTTGTTGCGCAATAGTAATAAAACGCAATTACTCTATTTTTTGCAAAAACCGCCGACTAGCACTGCCGCTGGCTATTGGCGGGAAAGTTCGGTGACGGGCGGAATGTCGCGCTCCAGATAGGGGCGACTGAAGTAATAGATATGCCCCGGCTCCGTCCCTAAAATCATATCCGGCTGGCCGTCGCCGTCGATGTCGGCGATATCCGGCCCGGAATTGTGATTGGTGAGCCGCTCGGAGGCGAGGTCTCCCCGGTCGACGAAGCGCGGCGTAGACCCGCCCGATACGTTTTCGTAACGACGGGCGTTTACCCCGTCGTAAAAGAGGTCAGTATCCCTGTCGCCATCCCAATCGGCGAGCGTGACCACCGTGCGCCCGTAAGAGCCCGGACGCCAGTTGCCGTCCTGCGCGGTGGAGCGGTTCCATGTGATGCCGCGCGCAAAGGGGGCCTCGACGGTGAAAGGATGCGTCGGATTTTCCAACACGATTTCGCCGCGCTCGGCGCGCACGCCTTTGTAGAGGGCGAGTCGGTTCTCGTGGTCGATGGCGATGTAGTCGTTGACTCCGTCGCCGTCCCAATCGCGCACTTGCGGACGCGAACGGTGGGCGGTGATCAGCTCGTTGCCCTGCGGGGTATAGCGTGTGCCCCACGGCACGTCGGTGCGCGCTCCTTGGGCGTTGCGCGGGGGCGCGCGCAGCTCAATGAGTTTGGACGCCGCCAGCGTGGGCGCGCCATTGGTTCCGACGTTTTTGAAGAAATAATGCTTCATGTCGTTGCCGCTGACGATGAGGTCTTTGAGCCCGTCGCCGTTCCAATCGACCACAAGGGGGTTCGCATAGCCCCAAAAGGCCTCACCCTCCCCCTGCACACTACCGTCGAGGCCGGGAATCAGGTGGATGGGCGCTCCGTCGGCGGCGAGGAAGACGGCGTCTGCCCACACGGGGGCTTCGCGCGTCCCCTTGTTTTCGTAAAAGAGAATGCGGCCCGCCGAGTTGCCGACGATAATATCCACGTCCCCGTCGTCGTCCCAGTCCACGGCGGCGGCAATCGCCAGCGAGCCCGCGTGCATCGGGGCGTTCAGCTGATTGAGAAAAACCGTCTGCTTTAGTTGGGGAATTTTTCCAATTCCTGCAGTGTTTTCGCAAAAACCGAGATAGCCTTCTTCGCCGCTGAAAAGGATATCGAGGTCTCCGTCTCCGTCGAAATCCAGCACCCACAGGCGCATGAGCATCGTGTCGATGAACAGCTCGCCGCCGTCGGCGGTTTTCAGGCGAACGCGCGAGGCAAAACGCGGAGCGTCCTTTGTGCCGATGTTTTTCCGAAAGAAAATGGCGGGAAAATGGGAAACGGAAATCAAATCGGGTAGCCCGTCGCCATCCCAGTCCTCGGGGAAAAAGTCATTCTCTTTGACGGCGGAGAAAATATCCGCGCCATTGCCAAGCCCTCCCTTGTCCATCGACAGCACCATCGGTTTGTCCGTATCGAAGCGCGGGGCCTGTGCCGTGCCTCGATTGAAATAAATCCGATCGCCCACCATGAGGTCGATGAGTCCGTCGCCGTTCCAATCAAACAGATGGGCCCTGCCTTCCGCAGGCGGGCGTTTCCCCGTAACGGGAATACGATACTGGCCCGTGATGCTTGGCCGCCCGTTTTTCATGGCAAAATCCCAGATTTCCTGCGTCTTAAAACCGCTGTAGACAAACTCCGGTTTCCCGTCGCCGTTGAGATCGGCCATATTGAGCAGGGTGTTGCCGCTGACCACCCCATCAAAGGGCGTGCTGCCCTTGTAAATGAGTTGGCCGGGCGCAAAGACGGCCTCCTTGCCCTCCCCCGCCAAACGCTCGAAATAATACAGCCCGTAGCCCAAATCGCGGCTGCGGGGCAGATCCTCGGTGCCTCTGTTGGCCCACAGACTCAGCGGTTGGCCCGGCGCTGCGCGAAACGGCAGGAAAGATCCCATGATGCCGAAGGATATGCGGTTGAAGTCGCCCTTGCGGCCCAACTGGAGACGGTCGCCGTCGCCCGTCATCGGAACGGTGTCGGGATAGGGTTTCGCGTAGGGGGCTTTTGTGTCATAATAGAGGGAATAGGCAGCGGGGGCGTTGCCCGCGCGCGTCCATGACACCGCGCCCTGCCCTTGCCAGAAAAGCTCGGGCGAGGTGCGGAACGGGCGGAAATATTTCTCGTCGCCTTCGGCGGCGGGGTCGAACACCAAAGGCTCGCCCGTCGAGGGGTCATAGGCCACCAGCCGAAGGGAATCGACGGCCGCGCGCCGCCCGGCCCCGTCAAGGGCGTCCCATTCGGGGCCGAAATCCACCGCAAGACGCACGGGGGCCGTTTGCCAATCGCGGCGCGTTTTTCCCGCGTAGAGATTGATGCGGTGGGCGTCTTTCCCCACCCATTGTGGGTCTTTTTTCACGCCTTCCGGCACGGGAGCGGGTTCAAGCGCGCTTGCGCGCTCGCCGGGTTTAGGGGCATAACGGTATGCGTTGAAAATAGAAAGGTTGTCAAACCACGCGTCGGCGTGCTGGGTGTCGCCGTGCCCCGATCCCCCCTGGGTGTTGGTGCCGACAAACAAGTCGTATAACATCGCCGCGGGCAGGTTGGGCAGCGAGGCATCCGTGATTTCCCGGCCCCGCCCGTCCACGGACAGGTAAAGCAAGTTGGGCTGCTTCCAAGCGGCTTCGATCACGTGCCACTGCCCCACTTTCCAATCACTGACATCGACTACCACCTGCGAGGGCTTGGCGTCGCCTCCGGCGCAGGAATCCAGCGCCAGCTGGGTGCCGTTTTTGCCCGCGCGCACAGTCAGCGTCAAAAACTGCCCCGTGCGGATCCGCGCGGCGAACAGCGCCTGCGATTTGCCGTAGCCGTTGGCCGGGGCTGACGGCAAGGAGCGCAGACACACCTCCATACGGATGGTGCCTTCCTCACAGGAAAAATTGCCCCGGGTCTCGATGCAAAAGTAATCGGACTTGGGCACGCGCAGGACGCCCGGGCGTCCCGCTTCGGCCAACTCGACGGCGGCGGTGCGCCCGTTGGAAAACCCATGCGGATTCCCGGCGGCGAAATCGGCGTTCAAACCGCCGTCAAAGGAATTTTCATAGAGCCACGGCGACTGGGCAAAACCCGGCGTCGCCGACAACAAAAGCGCGCACGCGCCCAACGTTTGGAGAAAAATGCGGGAGAGGGGGAGGTTCATACGGGGGGACGGGGAAAAATCCGGGAAATATTTCCGAAAGGGAACAAACGAGGTTAAATCACACGCGCGCGCTAAGCCAGCGTGAAGCGCGGACGCGGAAGGGGACATCTTCATAAAAGCGAAGGGGAGAAAAAGGCGGCCGATGCAATCAACCCGGACACCTCCGTGGGAATATCGCCAAACGAGGCCGTATTGAAATTCAAAAAAGCAATTGCGTCAATAAGATTAAGTAATTAATCTATAAATCTACAGCGGATTTTTTTAACAAAACATACGCTACACCCGCCCGTCGCCGTTAGCTCCCCATAAAAAATGCATTGTCCGATGTCTTGCGCTGATAATCCGATATTACGCACCACAATTCCCGCATCGAAAAAGGCGGCTGCGGGACGCTTGCGTGCGCGCGCTTGGGCTGCATGCTTGCCCGAAACGGCGTGGCGTCTCAGGCATTCTGCCCTCTTGCGGGAACGCAAGCCCCGACGGCGGAGATGCGGAAGTGACGGTAGGATTGACGCCGAAATAGGAGACAAGCGTTCTTTTTCGCAGGCAGACATCTTCCCTCTCCCGGAGCGAATAAAATTGACATAAAATTAAAGCAATCAAGAGTTTTAATTTAATCTCATCCCATTAGATAACAGCATTTTCAAGAAACAAGGCGTCCGTTTCGACGGGCGGCGAAAAAACCTTCCTCCTCGCTTATGGGCAAGTCCATTTCCCTGAAAAAAATCGCGCAACTGGCGCACGTCTCCACCGCCACCGTCTCACGCGCGCTACACGGCTTGCCCGGCGTCTCCGATGAAAAACGCCGCGAAATCGAAACCATCGTCAAGTCGATCGGCATTCCGCGACAGCGCACCAGCAGAACCGCGCGCGGCGGCTGTAAAAGCCCCTCCAAGGGGAAAACCATTTGCCTACTGCAAACCTATTCCGATCATATGAGCGCCACCGAGTTGTTTGTGCGCCAGTTGCAGAGCATCACCAAACGCGCGGCGCAATACGGTATGGACGTGGTGGTTTCATTTTGCAATCAGGCTGAACAACTACCGTTGTGCGTGCGCGAAAAACGCGTGGCCGGCATGCTGGTGTTCGGCGGCAAGGTGTCGGATTCGGTGGCGCAATGCATCGAGGAGATTCCATCCGTGTGGATGGCCTCGCATTCGAAATTACCCCGTTCGTTGGTGATGGAAGGCAACCAATCCGCCGGCGAATTGGCCGCCGAATATTTGATAGGCAAAGGACACCGCCATCTGGCGGGATTTTATCTGTACGAGCACCATGTGATGGACATACGCTTGAACGCCTTTGCGACCCATGCCGCCGCCAATGGGGCCGATGCGGTGCGTATCACCAGTGAGGGCGCGCCCCGCAAAGAGGGCGAGCAGGAGCACCTGTGGTACCGCGCACTATGGCAAAGCGCCCTCGACCGTTGGGCGGCCTTAAAGCCGCGTCCCACAGGGATATTTTCACCGGATGACATGCTGACCGCCTACCTCTACCCCGAACTGGCCAAACGCGGCATCAAAGTGGGCCAAGACATGGAAATTATCAGCTTTGGCAACAAAGTTTCGTTCCTTGCCGGGCTGGAGCCTCGCCCGGCCACGATAGACATCGGCCCGGAAGCCATGGGACGGCAGGCCGTGGATTTGCTCCGCGCCGAAATAGCGCAACCCACACAGGAACGCAGCATCAACATTTCCATCCAGCCGATGCTGGTGAAGCCGGAAGGCGTTTGATTAGGCCGGACGCGCCGCGGGTTTTCGCCCGCGGTCGGTAAAGGCGAAAAACATCAGAAACGGAAAAAAAGGCGGCAGAAGCACGGCCCACAAGATGAGAATGCCGCGGGAGAGATGGTCGATGTCTCCAAAAATTTCGACAAAGACATAAAGTCCCCACGCATACAAGTAAATGCAGGCAGCCGGCAGCAAAAAAACCACCAGCAGGTTGATCAATAAAAATCCGCCCCGCATGAGGACTGGGAGGGACAGCGCAGGCAGATTATGCGCAAGCCATGCGCCCAGGGCGCACACGCCGAAAAGAATCACCACATAGCCCACACCGCGCAGCCAAAATGAAATGCGGGCGCTGACGGGGCATTTGTCGGAACGAAGCTTTTGAACATAGGCGGTGCGCTCCAAATAGAGCAATTGCGGCAGAAAAGACCCTAGATAAGCCCATGCAGAAAGGTTTTTAAAAACGGCCCGCTGCGCTGTCGAAACAGCGAGAACCATCCGGCGAGATAAACCACCAGACAGCTCCACAAAAACGCCTGAAAAAGCGCCGTGGAAATCTCGTACAAATAAGGAACCGAATACACCCCAAATCCATGCGCAACCAAATCGCCCACAATAAGGGCAAGACAGGCGAAAAACAGCGACAGATGAAGGGTCAACAGTAGCCGCATGAACGCTATCTTAGGCAAAAGCGGCGCGAAGGGAACACTTTAAAACGGGCGGGGGAGCCGGGACTCGAACCCGGGACCAACGGTTTAGAAAACCGCTGCTCTATCCACTGAGCTACACCCCCGTAGGTGGGATTGGGGCAAGAACACCATGCTAAGGATACGGGGGGCAAAGGCAAGACAAGGCTCTGGGCGAAAAAGCCGACAGAGTCTTTCGCGCAAGCCACGGCGGCAAAATAGGGAACGGCCCCGGGAACGGCTCGCTTTTGACGGAAAGTATGATTAGGGTAGCGGGGAAAAGAACGGTTCCCGCAAGCGTTCATCTTCTGCTGAAACACACCGCTCATTTTATGAAAACCCTACGCGAACCCGGCGGCGCATGGAGCATGTTCATGCTCTTTCTTTCGGGCTTTATCGTCTTTGCGTTCGTCTTTGAGGTGTGCGACCCTTCCGACGCGGAGGTCATTCGCTTTTTGCATATCGGCGACACGGCGGCGTGCGTGTTCTTGCTGATTGACGTGTTTTGGCGCTGGGGTTCCAGCAAGCACAAGGTGCGCTTTTGGCTGTGGGGCTGGATCGACCTTATTTCCTGCATTCCCAATTTCAACTGGTTCCGACTGGGGCGGCTGGTGTATTTTTTCCGCATTATCTATTATCTGCGCACCGCGCGGTCGGCCCTGCGCATGACGGACTACTTTTTCTCCGACCGCGTAAAGAGCACGATGGCCATTGCGGCCACGCTGCTGACGGGCAGCATGCTGCTGGGAGGATTGCTGGTGCTTAAACTGGAATCGGGCGACCCCAACGCATCCATCCGCACGGCCTTCGACGCCCTGTGGTGGTCGGTCAACACCATCACCACCGTGGGCAGCAGCGACTGCATTCCCATGACGCGCCCGGGCCGCATTGTGGGCATGGTGCTGATGTTTGTGGGTATCAGCTTGTTCAGCACCACCTCGGCCTTGCTGACCCAATGGCTGATCGGCGCAAAACACCGCCGCCACGAGCACTTTATCCCCAACGGGCCTTTGGGCATTGAGCGCCCGGGGAACAAGGATACCCTCTCCGACAAAAAGGAGGCCGCCACGGAAGCGGCGGAGGAAGCCGCCGACGCGGCCCAAGTGGCCGCCCAAGCCGCCAAGGAAGCGGTGCAGGCGCAAAAGCAGGAAGACAAAAAGGCCCAATCTTAACCGAATCATCTGGGATCACAAAAAAACCGGCCGTTTGTGCGGCTGGTTTTTTTGTCTTCAGAGATATATCCGGAAAAGCAATATCGAGTTTCTCAAGCCCGAGCGCGGCGACGGCGCAACAGCACCAGCGCCGCAATGACCGACGCGCAGGCGATCGCGGAGGGCTCGGGAATGGCCGTGGCCACAATGCCGTAGCCGGAGAAACCGTCCACCGTGAAGTAGGCATAACCGTCGGAGACGAAGTAATCGGTCGTCGTGTAGAGCGCCCACTCACCAGTGTCCGTGTCGTAATGCCAGATGCTCAGCGCCTCCGTACGGGGATCGTAGCTCGACAGAGCGATGCCAAGCATCACCTCGCCATCCAGTTGCCCGTCCAAATAAAACACCCAACTGCCCCTGTCCGAAGCGTCTGAAATCCCGCTGGCAGCGACTGCGGACACCAACGAACTGGCCTGCGACTCTGTCGTCTCGCAGGAGACCACCCCGATGTCCGTGCTCGTCGTCGAAGTGCTAAAGTTTAACATGACGGCGGGGGTATCGCTATCGGTTGCACCGACCCACAAACGCGCCCCAGAATCCACCCCGGTGGAAACGCTGGCAACATAACCGTCCAGCGTCTGGCCGCCCACGGTCGTTTGCGAGGTGGTGGTCACGGCCTGCACGGCGGCGGGCGTAAAAGTTTTGGTGTCATTGTCCCAAGTGCCGCCATAAGCGATATACTTGGCTGTGTCAGTGTCGGCCCATGTGCCCGCCACCGAGATGGGCGTGAAAATCGTGGTCAGCGAATCGGAGGCCGTCAGCTTGATGGTGCCGCTGTTGGTCAGATTGCCACCCACTTGCAGGGCCGTCGCCGCCTCGTTCATGACGACAGTCACCGTGGCGTTGGCACCGACGGTCATATTGCCGGACACGCTGACCACCGAGGGCGTATTGATCGCCAGCACGCCGTTGTCGGTCACCGCCAGATTGCCTTGGGCATTGAGGGTGGAATGGTTGGCCAGCGACACATAGCCGTCTTGTCCGACGGTCACCCAGCCGAGCTGGCCGGAGGTCGAGCCCACGGTCAACGCGCTGGTCGCGTCCACCGTCACCGTGTTGGCACCCGAGGTGTAGTTGCAGGTATTTTTATAAAGCTCAAACCGCTGGCCGACCGTGACCGCGCCCGCGTTGGAAACCACAAGCGACGTCAACGGCGTGTAATAATCGGAATACTGGCTGGAGTACGCCATTTTCAAATTTCCTCCCAGACTCCAACGGGAATTTGCGCCGCTCACCAAAACCTGCGCCGTCCCGTTGGTATTGCCGGAAAAAATCATCCCTTGCAGGGCGCTGCTCACCGAGACGAAGCCCCCGCTGGTAATCTCCAAAGCGCTTGAGTCGGTAGTCGTATATATGCCCAATTCCCCGTAACTGCCGCTACCGCCGTCCACGACCCAACGGGAGCCGCTACCGTCCACCTGCACAGTGGAACCACTGGTGATAACCGCCCTGCCCGTCCGCATGTATCCACCCTCTAGAATATCTACCGTGCCATAAATGCCAAATTGGTTTAAAGAAGCCGCGTTCCACTGCGAACCTGCGCCCTCAACCACAATCGCGCTACCGGGTGCCATCCAAATCTGAGACAAGTTATACGTTTGATTAATGACGCCGCCATTCTTGACGGTGACGGAGCCGGTCGAGGCATACGAACCGTATTGATATTGGCCGACCCCGAAACTTCCGGTGTAGTTGAGCGTGCCCCCGTCCACCACAATGGCGCAATCCCCGACGGACTTCGCGTAAGTGGAGTTGCTGCCGAGGCCGATGCCCCCGCCGATGTTCGCCGTCGCGCCGTTGGAAACGGTGAGTACGGCGGACGCCGAGGTTGTATAATACCACTGGGAATAGGCCTGCATAATCAAATTACCGTCCACCTGAAACAGCGAATGCGCGCCATCGACGAGAATGCCCACCTTGGCAGTCGTCGTATCGCCCGTAGCGTAAAGCTTCGCGTCCATGTTGGCACGCACCGTGACAGCGCCGCCGCCAGTAATTTCCAGCGTCGTGCTGGGCTCATTTCCCGACATGTAAAGACCATAACTGCTGTATGTCGACAAGTCCCAAAGGCTATTTTGCCCATCCACCTTCACGCGCGCGCCGCGACCAAGATAAGCCCCTCCCGTGGTCAGACGCCCCCCGTTGCTGACGGTAAGGGCTCCGAAGATTTGAGCCGCATTTCCAGAGGCCGCATTCCATTGGGAACCCGCCCCGTCGATGAGGACTTGACCTCCGTTGTTTATATTGAGGGAAGCAATTGAGTTGTTGGAATTGACGATACCGCCATTTTTAATGACAAAGGAGCCCGTATTGATACCGAAACCTCCGTAGTATCCAGAGGCTGAACCATAGTCTAAGGTTCCCCCATCCACAATGACCATACCGCTGGCTCCGCCGACATTACCGATGCTAAGCCAGTCGGACACCGACACCGTGCCGCCCGCGTTGACAGTGAGGGTGCCGCTGGCGCTGGTGCCGCCCACATAGAGGGTTCCCGCCTGTACCAGCGCGCCGGAATTGACCGTGAGACTGCCGCTGCCGTTGGCGACGCTGCCGATGGTGGCCGTTGTGCCGCTCGTCCAAGTGGAGGGATCGGCGGGGGAAAGGTCCCCGGAGTAGGAGATTTGCGCGAAGGCGCCGTTGGCCGCCATCACTACGGCAATCGCACTTAGTCCTAACGAAAACACTGGGGTGATTTTTGCTTTCATGACTAATTCCTTAAGATTCTCGGAATCATTCACCTACATAATCTTCATGTCAACACTTTCAATGTATAAATTTTGAAACAATTTAAACATAAAAATTAAAATATACATTCTCTGAGATATTTTTGAGTCACAAATCATTGGAATGCAAATATTAGCTATTTCAAACTAAAAAAACTGCCGAATCGCCAATCCGACACAAAATGAATTGGAAAATCGAAAGCATTCATCGCAAAAACGTGCATAAAAAAACCGACCGTGCAAACGGTCGGTTTTTTATGGTGCAGCGGAAAACTTCCGCGATTAAGACGCCACGGGTTCGAGGGCTTCGAAGACAACGGTTTCCTTGCCGTCGGCGTCCTTGTGCAAGGTGGCCTTGACGTGGGCGCCGGGGATGGCCTTGATGTCGCCACGCAGGAGCGCCTCGGCGAGCGGGTCCTCCAAGTAATGCTCGACGGCCCGACGCAGCGGGCGCGCGCCGTACTTTTCGTCCCATCCGTTGCGCACGAGGAATTCCTTGACCTCCTGCGAGACGGCCATGACGGCCCCGCGGTCGGACAGGCGCTTGACGACCTTCGCCACTTCCAGCTCCACAATCTTGAGCAGGCTCGCCTTGTCGAGCTGACGGAAGATGACGATGTCGTTCACGCGGTTGAGGAACTCGGGCTTGAAGACGCGCTTGGTTTCTTCGAGGATGCGACTCTTGATCTTTTCGTAGTCGCGATCGGCGTTGCCGCCGACGTCGAAGCCCATTGAGGAGGTGCGTTGCAGCACTTCGGCCCCGACGTTGGACGTCATGATGATGAGGGTGTTGCGGAAATCGACCACGCGGCCCAAAGAGTCGGTCAAGCGGCCGTCTTCGAGCACTTGCAGGAGGATTTGCACCACATCGGGGTGGGCCTTTTCGATTTCGTCGAACAGCACCACCGAATAGGGCTTGCGGCGCACGGCCTCGGTGAGCTGACCGCCCTCGTCGTAGCCGACGTAGCCGGGGGGGGAACCCACCAGCCGCGACACGGAGAACTTCTCCATGTACTCGGACATGTCGATTTGCAAAATGGCGTTTTGGTCGCCGAACATTTTTTCGGCCAAAAGCTTGGCAAGATAGGTCTTGCCCACGCCCGTGGGGCCGAGGAAGAGGAACGAGCCGATGGGGCGCTTCGGATCCTTGAGGTCGGCGCGCGAGCGGCGCAGGGCCTTGGCGATGGCCTGCGTGGCCTCGTCCTGCCCGATGATCTTTTCCTGAAGCTCCTTTTCGAGCGCGAGCAGCTTGAGGCCCTCGCCCTCCTCCATGCGGTTGAGCGGCACGCCCGTCCAGGCGGACACCACCTTGAGCATGTCCTCTTCGTCCACCACCAACGTGGTTTCAGAGCGGGCGCGCTTCCAGTCGGCAAAGGTCTTTTCCTTTTCGGCGCGCAGGCGCTTTTCCAAATCGCGGAAATTGGCGGCCGCCTCGAACTTCTGGTCGGCCACGGACTGCTCCTTCTGCGCGGCGGCGTGCGCGATGTCGGCGTCGATCTTGGCGGCGTCAAAGGGCGGCGTCATCGAGTCGATGCGCACGCGCGAGCCCGCCTCGTCCAAGACGTCGATCGCCTTGTCGGGCAGATAGCGCGCGGTGATGTAGCGGTCGGACAGCCGCACGGCGGCTTCCAGCGACTTGTCGGTGAAGCGCACCTTGTGGTGCTGCTCGTACTTCGGGCGGATGCCGTGCAAAATCTGCAAGGTTTCCTCCACGCTCGGGGCCTCCACCTTGACGGGCTGGAAGCGGCGGTCGAGCGCGCTGTCCTTTTCGATGTACTTGCGGTACTCGGCCAAGGTCGTCGCGCCGATGCACTGCAACTCGCCCCGCGAGAGGGCGGGCTTGAAGATGTTGGAGGCGTCCATCGCGCCCTCGGCGGCACCGGCGCCCACGATAGTGTGGAGCTCGTCGATGAAAATGATGACGTTCTTGACGCGGCGGATTTCGTCCATCACGGCCTTGATGCGCTCCTCAAACTGGCCGCGGTACTTGGTGCCCGCGACCATGAGGGTGAGGTCTAGCGAAATGACGCGCTTGTCGGCCAAAATTTCCGGCACGACGCCGTCGGCGATTTCCTGCGCGAGCCCTTCGACAATCGCCGTCTTGCCCACGCCCGCCTCCCCGATGAGGACGGGGTTGTTCTTGGTGCGGCGGCACAGGATTTGGATGACGCGGCGGATTTCGTCCTTGCGGCCGATCACCGGGTCGAGTTCGCCCGCGCGGGCCAGCTCGGTGAGGTCGCGGCCAAAGGCCTTGAGCGCGGGGGTGCGGCCCTCGCGCTTGTCCTCGGGGGCTTCGCCGCCCTCGGCGGACTCCTCCTGCTGCGGGGAACCGCCCGGAGAACTGGCGAAATTCGGGTCGAGTTCGGCGAGGATTTCCTGCCGTGTGCGCTCAATATTGACGTCGAGGCTGGTGAGCACGCGCGCGGCCACGCCGTCGCCCTCGCGCAAAAGCCCCAACAAAATGTGTTCCGTGCCCACGTAAGAGTGGTGAAGGGCCGCCGCTTCCTTGGCGGCGAGCTGCAGCACCTTCTTGACGCGAGGGGTGAAGGCTATGCCGGTGACGGGCTGTTCTTCCGCGCCGGTGCCCACTTGCTTTTCCACGGCGGCGCGCAGGGCTTCGAGGTCAATGCCCAGCTTTTGCAGCACATTCACCGCCACGCCCTGTCCAAGCGCGACGAGCCCCAGCAAGAGATGCTCCGTGCCCACGTAATTGTGGTGGAAACGTTCCGCCTCCTTGCGGGCAAGCGCCAGCACCTGCTGGGCGCGCGGGGTGAAGTTGTTTAAAGGATCCATGTGGTGTGTGTGTTTATGTGTATAAAGTTATAGACCCGCAGATTTGAAATCGGGTTCCGGAATTTTCTCAAAACATTCGCGGACGCGTTGGGCGCGCAGGATGTCGCGTTTGGAGGGCTCCATTTTAGGTTCGCCGACGAGGCCTTGGAGATGGCCCGGCTGGACTTCGAGCAACATCAAATCCACCATTCCCCGGCGGTTTTCCGGCAGAATATTGAGGTCTACCGCCAAGCGGATGAGCGAGAGCAGGTTGAGCGCCTCGGTCGAGGCGAGGACGTGGGCGTTGCGCAAGGTGCCGTAGCACCGGCCGATTTTGTCGAAAATCTTCTCCGGGGCGTCTTCCAACAGGCGCAAGCGCGCGTTTTCCTCTTGTTCGACGATGGTGCGCAAGACAGCCTCCAAGTGGCGGAGAATTTCCGTCTCCGGTTCGCCGAGGGTTTGCTGGTTGGAGATTTGGAACATGCTGCCGTGGGCCTCGGAGCCTTCGCCGAAAAGCCCGCGCACCGTCATGCCCAGCTGGGTGACCGCGCGCACGACCTTTTCCATCTGGCCGGAAAGCACGAGCCCCGGCAAGTGCATGAGCGCCGAGCCGCGCAGGCCCGTGCCCACGTTGGTGGGGCACGCCGTGAGGTAGCCGAATTCCTTGGAAAAGGCGAAATCCAAGCGCTTTTCCAGCGCCCGGTCGAGGTCGCTGGTGATTTTCCACGCCTGCTTGAACTGCATGCCCGAGCGCAGGATTTGCACGCGCAGGTGATCCTCCTCGTTGATCATCACCGAGCAGCCCTGATCCTTGCTGATGCACACCCCGGATCCTTCTTTGGACTCGGCCAATTCGCGCGAAATCAGGTGGCGCTCGACCAAAATGGAGCGGTCAAGCGGGGTGAGTTCGCCGATGTCGAAGGCGTTGCCGTCCTTGAAAACGGGGGCCTGCAAGAGCGCCTCGCGGCAGCGTTGGTAAATGTCGGCGCGCATGGGCGGCTTCGCCCAATCGGGGAAATGGAAGCCGCGCAGGTTGCGCGCCAGACGAATGCGCGTCATCAGCACGATGGGGCCCGCGCTCGTGCGCATGGCCCGTTCGCTCTTCAGGGGAATTTTTTCGAGAACGCTCATCAAAAGGCTATTGGGAGGAGGATTCGGAAGATTTCGGGGCTTGGGGGGGCACGTCGAGGCCGGCCAGCTCGTCGCGCAGACGGGCGGCCTCTTCGTAGCGCTCCTCGCGCACGGCGGCAGCCATGCGGGCCTCCAAGTCCTTGCGGCGGCGGTGGAGCTCTTCATGCACCTCGTTGTCCGCCGGAGCCTTGCCGCTGTGGTGCGTGCCGTGCTGCATCTGCTCCAGCATGGGGGAGATCATGGTTTTCAGGCCCTCGTAGCAGGCGGGGCAGCCGAGGCGTCCGAGCTTTTTGTAATCCTCGGGCGTCATGCCGCATTCGGGGCACACGGGCATGTTGGCCGCGGCGTTGCCGATGGCTTGCGTCACCTCGGTGACGGTTTTGGCCAACAGTTCGGACAATGAAAAGGCCTCGGATTGCGCGATGTTTTTCTTCTGCGCGCACTCCTCGCACAAATTCATTTTCTGAATTTTGTCCCCTATGATCTGCGTCAGGTGCACGGTGGCCGGCTTGCCGCAGATGTCGCACTTGTGGTTTTCGGACATGGTATAAAAATGCTCCTTCTCCCCCCGTTTGACAGCCATTGCGGCGGGAATTGTTCCTAAAAAAAAGATAACGCCGTTTGCGATTGAGACCAGAATAATTTTACGTTTTAATTTTCAGGCATGACCTCTTTACTGCCCTCTTTGCTGGCCAACGCGGGGATGGATGTTCCGCTGTGGGCCGTCATTCCGTTCATCTTGCTGCTGGCGCTGATCGCCATCATGCCGCTTTCGCCGACAAAGGTGAAGCACTTATGGGAGAAATATTATCCGTGGGTGGCCGCGGCCCTCGGGCTCGTGGTCGTGATTTTCTACACGGTGAAGTTCGGCGCGGGCGAAGGCCTGACGCGCACCGGACACTCGCTGCATGAGTATGTGTCGTTCATCTGCCTCATCGGTTCGCTCTTCGTGGTGTCGGGCGGCATGCACATCCGCGTGGCCGCCGGGGCCACTCCGGCCGCGAACGTGCTGCTGTTGTTTTTAGGGGCCATCCTCTCCAATTTTATCGGCACGACGGGAGCTTCCATGCTACTCATCCGCCCGTTCATCCAGATGAACAAGGGCCGCATTTCCGCCTATCACGTCGTCTTTTTCATTTTCATCGTCTCCAACGCGGGCGGCGCGCTCACCCCCATCGGCGACCCGCCCCTGTTCCTCGGCTATCTGCGCGGGGTTCCCTTTTTCTGGCTGGTGGAGCACGCAATTTTGCCCTGGGCCTTCACCATCGGCGCGCTGCTGGCTATCTTCTACATATTTGACGCGAGCAACCACCGCAAGGCGATCGCCAGCGCCAACAAGGAAGACGCCCCACCCGCCCAAGGCGCGCGCATCAGCGTGGAAGGATTGGGCAACGTGCTGGCCCTCTTTGTGATCATCGTGGCGGTGTTTGTGGAAACGAATTTCTATCTGCGCGAAATCATGATGGTGGCCGCCGCCTTCGCCTCGCAGAAGCTGACGCCCAAGCGCATCCACGAGGCCAACGCCTTCAATTTCGGGCCGATCAAGGAAGTGGCGTTTTTGTTCTTCGGCATCTTCCTGACCATGATGCCCGCGCTGGACTATCTCGACAAGCACGGCAAGGAACTCGCCTTTGAAGAGCCCTACCACTTCTACTTTGCGACCGGCGCGCTCTCCTCGGTGCTGGACAACGCCCCCACGTACTTGAACTACCTCAAGCTCACGCAGGTGGTGGAAGTGCCGGAAGATTTCCGCGCGGCCCATCCCGACGAAAAGGCGTGGACGCAATACATCATCAGCCACACCGACACGCAGGCCTATCTGATAGCGGTTTCGCTGGGCGCGGTGTTTTTCGGGGCCATGACTTATATCGGCAACGGGCCCAACTTCATGGTCAAATCCATCGCGGAAAGCTCCAACGTACAAATGCCGACATTCTTCGGCTACATCTTTAAGTTCGCGGTGCCGTTCCTGCTTCCGATTTTGATTATCGTGGCGTTCGCCTTCATCGGCAAACGCCCGCCGGCCCAACAAATACGCGAGTTGCCAACGCCGCCTGCGGCGACGGCCCCCGCCGTCCCGGCGGCGCACACGCCATAACCCATCGACATCGCAAAAAAAAGGCAACCGCTTCCGCGGTTGCCTTTTTTGTCGGGAGCGCAGAGCGCTATTTCACCAGCTCCAAATCCTTGCCGACGGCCGCCTTGAGCGCGGCAATCGCCTTGTTGACGCGCGCGGGGGTGTCGGCCTCGACGAGCAGGCGCAGCTTGGCTTCCGTGCCCGAATAACGCACCATGACGCGCCCGCTGCCTTTCAGCTCGGCGTCGAGCTTGGCGATGGTTTTGGACAAGTGCGGGCATTGCTCAATGGGCTTTTTGGCCGCCACTTTCACGTTCTCCATCTTCTGCGGGAACAGCGGGATAAGCTCGCACCACTGGGCCAGCGTGCGCTTGGACTTGACCAGCACCTTGCACAGCCGCAGGGCCGCCAAGAGGCCGTCGCCGCACCAGTTGACGTCACCCAAAATGATGTGCCCGGAATTTTCGCCGCCAACGAGCGCCCCCAATTCCCGCATTTTGTGCAGGACGTTGCGGTCGCCCACCGCCACGCGCACCACGCGCCCGCCCGCCTCTTCAATGGCGCGGTCGAGGCCCAGATTGCTCTGCACGGTGGACACCAAAATGCGTTTTTCCGGCGGCAAAGAGCGGAAGGCAAAGAGGGCCAGAATACCCAACAGATGGTCGCCGTCTAGGCGCGAGCCGTCGCGATCGACCACCACAAGGCGGTCGCCGTCGCCGTCGTGCGCAAACCCGATGTCGGCGCCGATTTCCTTCACCTTGGCGATGAGGTTTTCGGGGTGTTCGCTACCGCAGTCGCGGTTGATGTTTTGTCCGTCGGGCGTGTTCGACAAGACGGTAATCTCCGCCCCCAGATGCGCAAACACGGGCGGGGTGGTAAACGAAGTGGCGCCGTTGGCGGTGTCGAGCACGATCTTCCAGCCCGTCAGCGCGTTTTGGTCGAACAGCGAGCCCGCGAAATTGACGTAGTTGGCCCTGCCCTCGTAGTCAAAGAGGCTCTCGGCGCAGGAAACCACCGTCTTGGGCGGTTCGGGTTCGGCGTCGACAAGGGCTTCGATGCGCAGTTCTTCGGCGGGGTCGAGCTTGAGTCCATTGTCGTCAAAAAGCTTCACCCCGTTGTCCGTCCACGGATTGTGGGAGGCGGTGATGGCGATGCCCATTTTGCCGCGCAGGGCGCGCACCGCCAGCGGAACGGCGGGCGTGGGAACGACGCCCAGACGATGGGCGAAAATGCAATGGGCCGTGAGGCCCTCGGCGAGCCATCCGACGATTTCGGGGGTGCTGGCGCGGGTGTCGCCGCCAATTTGCACCGAGATGGGAGCTTCGGGCGTTTTTTGCCGGAGATAGCGGCCCAACGCATAGCCCAGACGGCGCAAAAAAGGCTCCGTCATGCAGCCGCGACCTACGGGGCCGCGAATTCCGTCTGTCCCGAAATATCGCGGATGTGATTCGCTCATAATCAGGTAAGACCTTAAAAGCATAAGTTCGCTTTTCCAAGAAAAATTTGGCATTGCGCGTCCGGAGGTATCCTGCCTTCCTAAAAGTAACCATGATTTCCCGTTTTCTTTGGACGCTTGCGCTGCTGTGCGCCGCGCTGGGACAAGCGCACGCGGCCCAATCGGCACAGACCGCGGCCCCCAAGACGCAGATCAGCTACACCGACGCCTTCGTGCTGGGACTGGTCGAGGGCGTGACGGAATATTTGCCCGTTTCCTCGACGGGGCACTTGATTATCGCCAACGATTGGCTGGGGCTGGAAAGCGAAGCCGAGCTGGTTGACGCGCAAGGCCGGCCCGTCTTGTGGACGGACCACGGGCAGAGCCGCCCCATGACGCTGAAAGACGCCGCCGACGCCTACGCCATCATCATCCAATTCGGCGCGATCGCCGCCGTGGCGATCCTGTACTGGCGGCGTTTGCTCGACATCGCGGCGGGCGCTTTTGGCGCCAGCCCCAACGGGCGCAAGCTGCTGATCAATTTGCTGCTGGCCTTCCTGCCCGCCGCCGTGCTGGGGCTGTTGCTGCGCAAGTTTATCGAGCAACATTTGTTCTCCACGCTCACGGTGACGATCGCGCTGATTTTTGGGGCGCTCATCATGTTCGCCGTGGAAAAATGGCGCAAAAAAAACTGCCCTCCCCCCACGGAAGACTACGGCCCCGACCTGCCCCAACTTGCGCCGCGCTCGGCGTTTTTAATCGGCCTGTTGCAGTGCGTGGCCATGTGGCCGGGCACCAGCCGCTCGATGATGACGTTGGTGGGCGGCTATCTGGCGGGGCTGCACCCCAAGCGCGCCGCCGAATTTTCCTTCCTGCTGGGGCTGGTGACGCTGGGGGCCGCGTCCCTTTACAAACTCGCCAAAAACGGGCGCGAAATCGCGTCTGCGCTCGATGTGGGGCCGCTGTTGTTGGGGCTGGTCGTGGCCACCGTTTCCGCCGCCATTGCCGTGAAATGGATGGTGGGCTATCTCTCGCGCCGGGGGTTGAACCTCTTCGCGTGGTACCGTCTGGCGCTGGCCGCCGTGCTCATCGCCCTATTGTGGAAGTAAAACACTGCTTGACGCGCACGGTCCCGAACGTTAACTTAACACCTTACATTATTTTGTTTTCCGGCTGTGCGCCTGCCCGTGCGGGCGCTTTCCGGGCAATCATTTACCACCATGGCCAATCCGAAACGCAAACAATCCAAGCAGCGCAGCGCTCAGCGCCGCGGCGCCAATCGCTTTAAGGCTCCCCAGCTCGCCAAAGATCCGACGGACGGGACTGCCTTTATGCCTCACCGTGTGAATCCCGCCAACGGGCTTTACCGTGGTCGTCAGGTGCTGGACGTCGAGGTTTAATCCGCGGCGTTTTCCCAACTAGGGTATGTTTGAAAACTAACACCGAGGCTGCGAAGGGCGATTTTAAGGCCGGTTTGGGGGCTTCGAGCCGAGGCGATGCCGCACATCGTCGAGGCGAGGACAACCAAAATGGGCTAAAATTCGACCGAGCACCCGATGCGTGGGAGTTTTCAAACATACCCTAAAGCACGGTTCTTGCGCCGAGGGACTCCCTTGTGCCGCTTTTGCCGTGCGTTTGTTTTACAGTGCGGCGCGCACGCTGCGCCCCGCGCAAAAAACCCTTCGGGGGTTCACTTTCTTTAATCAATGACGGCACCCGGTGAAACCCAATTGCCTTTGGCGCTCGACGCCATGGGCGGCGATCTTGGCCCCTCCGAAGTGGTGGCGGGATTGGCCATGGCATTTCAGGACCCCCGCACGGTGGGCGATGTGATGCTGGTGGGTGACGAAGCCGTCTTGAAACCCCTGCTCAAAAAAGCGGGATTGGACGGCAATCCGCGCGTAAGCATTCTGCATGCGTCCGAAGTGATCGACATGCACGACAAGCCCATTCAGGCGCTGCGCCAGAAAAAAGACGCTTCGATGGTGCGCGCGATTGAGGCGGTACGCGACAAAAAGGCCTGTGCGGTCGTCAGTTTGGGCAATACCGGCGCATTGATGGCCGGCGGCACGCTCAAGCTCCGCCCGCTCGAAGGGCTGGAACGCCCCGCCATCGCCACGGTGATGCCCACTCGCGGCGCAAAATGGATTCTCATCGACGGGGGCGCCAACCCCGAACCCGACCCGATGCACTTGGTGCACAACGCTATTTTGGGCAGCATCTACGCCAAGATCGTGCTGAGCATCGCCCACCCGCGCGTGGGGTTGCTCTCCATCGGCACCGAAGAAGGCAAAGGCACCGCCAAAACCACCCTCACCGACCAGATGCTGCGCAAAGTCAACGGCATCATTGAATACGTGGGACTCGTCGAGGGCTTCCAGATGTTTAACCGCCACGTCGACGTGATAGTGTGCGACGGTTTTACCGGAAATATTTTGCTCAAGTCGCTGGAGTCGTGCTACTCCATGATGAAATTGTCCATCCAGCAAGAGCTGACGGCCAATCCCCTGCGCATGTTGGGCGCCCTGCTGTGCCGCGGCGCTTTCAAGGCGCTCAAACGGGAGCTTTCGCCCGCCGATTTGGGCGGCGCGCCCCTCTTGGGGCTCAACGGTCTGGTCTTCAAAGCCCACGGTTCGAGCAAACGCGACTACGTTGCGGGCGCCGTGCGCATCGGCTTGGAAGCCTCCCAGCACCATATCAACGATTTGATTCAGGAAAAGGTCTTTGCCGCGCGCGAACGCATTGAGGCGGCGGAACCGACCACCGATGCGGTCCTTCAATAAACCCCACACCTTCTAATAGTTCCTCCATGGAAAACGCCCTCTCGCCCATCATCATTCGCAGCACCGGGTACTACATGCCCGAACGCCGCCTGACCAACGAAGACCTCAGCCGCATTGTGGACACCTCGGACGAATGGATCGTCGAGCGCACCGGCATTCGCGAGCGCCGCATCGCCGCCGAGAACGAGACGACTTCGGACATGGCCTATCAGGCCGCGCTCAACGCGCTGCAAAACGCCAATCTCAAGCCCGAAGACATCGACTTGCTGATTGTGGCGACCTTCACGCCCGACTACAAAACGCCGTCGGTAGCCTGCCTCGTCCAGCACCGCCTCGGCCTGCGCACCATCCCCGCCTTTGACATTTCCGCCGCCTGCTCGGGCTTTGTCTATTCGCTCGAAATCTGCGGGCAGCTCATGCGCGGGGGCATTTACCGCAACGCCTTGGTGATCGGCGCGGAAAAGCTCTCGAGCGTGACCGACTGGACCGACCGCACCACCTGCGTGCTCTTTGGCGACGCCTCCGGAGCGTGCGTGCTCTCCAAGACCGACGAGCCCGGCGTGGGCCTTATCGGCAACATTTTGGGCTCCGACGGCGGACATCCCGACATTCTCATGGTTCCGGGCGGCGGCTGCCGCAACCCCCTGACCAAGGAGAACATCGACCAGCACACCCAGACCATCAAGATGAACGGCAAGGAAGTGTTCAAGCTCGCCGTCCGCGTAATGGAAGAGGTCGCCCGCAATCTGCTGGAACGCCACGGTTTAAAGCCCAGCGACATCAATTTGCTCGTCCCCCATCAGGCCAATACCCGCATTATCGACGCCATCACCAAGCGTTTGGAAGTGCCCGCCGACCGCGTGGCGCTCAACATCGATAAGACGGGCAACACCTCCTCGGCCTCCATTCCCGTGGCGTTGGCGCAAGCCAACGAGGCCGGGCGCATCAAGTCCGGGGACTATATTTTGCTGCTGGCCTTTGGCGCAGGATTGACGTGGGGCGCTTCCCTGATAAAGTGGAAGTAATTTAACGCGTCCATTCCATGTCGCCTTTTTCCCGCCTCATTCTCTCTTGCATCCTCGCGCTGGCCCCCTTGGCGGCGCACGCCGAACTGGTCTGGGTGCAAGGCAAGGGCTGGGAAGTGCAAGGCGGTTTGGCCGAGGCCGTTATGGGCAAGCCGCAAGACGCCAAAAGCGCCTTGGAGGCCATGAACAAGGCCCGCGAAGCGCAGGAAAAAGACCACCGCGTCGAAGCCATCCAGCTCTACCAGAAAGTTATCGACGAATATCCCAACTCGGTGTTCGCCCCCGAAGCGTACTTTCAAAGCGCAAAGCTCTTTGTGGCCCGCCGCCAGTTTGAGCAGGCCAACAAGCGCTTTCAGGAAATCCTGACCCGCTACCCCGACTACCCCGGATTCAATCAGGTGATCGGGCAGAAATTTGCGACCGCCGAGCTCATCCAATCGGGCCGCCGCCCGTATCTATGGGGCTGGATGCCGTGGTTTCGCGACTACAATTTGGGCGCAAAGATTTACGAGGAAGTGGTCAAGAGCGCCCCTTACGACTCCTTCGCCCCGTTGGCGCTGATGAATTTGGCCACGCTGTCTGAAAAGATGGGCAAGCCCGAGATGGGCATCGACGCCTTGGAGCGCCTCATCAGCAATTACCCGCAGAGCATGCTGACGCCCGACGCCTATTTGCTCATGGGCAAGATTTACCGCGACTTGGTGCAGGGGCCCTACTACGACCAAGCCCCCACCCGCCAGGCCATCAATTTTTACAAGGATTTTCTCATCCTTTATCCGCAGGATGCCAACACCGCGCACGCGACCGAAAATCTCGCGCTGATGTACGACACCTACGCGCGTTCAAGGTTGCTCATGGGCGATTTTTACTACCGCTACCGCAACAACCGCCGCGCGGCGCTGGTGTATTACAACGAGACGATTTCCATCGCCCCCGACTCCAAAGCCGCGCAGGAAGCCCGCGCCTCCATCGACAAGATCAAGCGCGGCATCATGCCGCCTCCCACCGTTTACGATATTCTTTTTGGCCGCTATCGCCCACCGACCGACCGACAGTTTGAAGAGCAAATGCACTACGAAATGCTGGCCTCCCAGCGCTTCCAAGAGGAGGCCACCGAGGCTTTCCTCAGCGTGCCCGGCGCCGAAGCGGGCGAAGTGATTACCCCCGGCGGACAAGTGCAGGAATACGAAGGCTTGGGCGACCCCTACTGGGGGCCGATGGATCCGGCGTTTGACCCGGCGCTCGACCCGGCGATGACGCCCCTGCCCGACTCAGGCACAAGCATCCCCGTGGACACTATGCTTCCCACCGGAAACGGCAAATGAGCTTTCCCCGACGACATTTTTTCCCCCTCGCCTTTTGGACAGTGCTCTCGCTTGTTCTGGGCGCTGGCTGCGCGAATTACCACATGGGCGACACGGCTAACCTGCCGTTTAAAAGCGTGTATGTGGCCCCGATCGAAAACGCCTCGGTAGCCCCGCAGGCGCAAGCGCCCATTTCCACCCAGATTCGCACGGCCCTGACTAACGCGGGCCTTTCGTTGGAACCCAGAGGCGTTGCCGACGCCGTGCTCACGGTGACCATCACCGAGTACTACCGCACGGGCGCCACCACGCAAAGCACCGACACCATGGTGGCCAGCGCCTACGACCTGACCATTGTGGTAAAGGCCACGCTTAAGAGCACCGACAACACCAAGACTTACTTTAAGGACCTTGAGATATCGACCACGCTGCAAATACAGCAGAACTCGGGCTATGTGCAGGCGGAATATCAGATTATGCCGCTGCTGGCCCGCGAAGTGGGCCGCAAGGTAAAGGACGCCGTCACCACGGTGTGGTAAAAAAAACGGCCCCGGAATTTCTCCGTTGGCCGTTTTTTTATGCCGCGATCCCTTACCATTGGAGCGTGAATTGCTGTTCGGGAGTCGTCAGCCATTCGTTGAACCACGGGGAATACGTGCGCACGCGCACCGTCTTTTTGTCCGGCAAAAATTCCAGCAGGCGCAAAAATCCGCCGCCGCCGTGGCTATAGGCGGGCTCAACCACGCCGGATTTGCCGCCGCTATTTTGATAATTGGCGAGTATTTGGTGCACGCGCTGGCCGCCTGAGCCCACGCTCTCCAAATAGCCCACGCCTTTGCCCGTCACATGCCCGTTGAGCACCATGTGAAAATTGGGGTGTTTGGAAACGAGTTTTTTCCATAGGTCTGCCCCGTCATTGGTGTCGTCTTTGATGCCATATTTGCGGGGATTGCCGGAGGCGCCCTTACCTTCCCGTGCGATGTCGCTCAGTCCGCTGTCGTCCATGAGATAGGCGTGCGTCACTAGAATCACCTGACATTCGGGGTGCGCCGACACGGCCTCGTTGGCCCACTTGACCACTGCCGCACGCGGGCCAAATTCCAAGGCCAACACCATGAATTCGCCCCACGGAGTCTTAAAGGTGTGCCAGCTGTTTTCGACTTTGCCCGATTCAAAAAAGCCGACGGCGGCGCTGTTTTTGTAGTCGGCGGCGTTAAAATAGTCGTTCATATAAGTGGCACGGGTGTCTGTTTTCCCCTTTTCTCCCAAATCGTGGTTGCCGGGAACCAGCGCATAGGGAATGCCCGCCTTGTTTAAGACGTGCATGGCGTCGCGGGCCACCGTCCAATCCTCGGGCACGTTGCGCCCCGTGATGTCGCCTTCTTGAACCACAAACAGGATGTTCCACGGTCCTTTGTTGTGGGCAATCCATGCCGTCTGGCGGAAAAAGACCTGAGGGAATTTGTGGCTGTAGTACTGGGTGTCGGGCAACGCCACCAGCGTCCACGTGCCCGCCGGGGCGTCGCACGGGGTGGTCGGCACGGCGGCCACCGGGGTGAGCGCGGGAGGCGCCGGCTTGACCTCGGCAGAAGGCTGGGCGGGCGCAGCGGATTCGGCGGCAAAAGCGCTGGCGAGGGCAAAGAGACTGAGCGCCCACCATTTTATAGAGACAAACCGAAAGTGTTTTTTCATGGCGAACAGCGTTTTCGCATTGCGCGCGGGTGTCAACGCTGAAGGAAAGGGCGGACAACGGCTTTCGCGTTTTACACGAGGGGCGAGGCCGCGCTAAAATGCCTCCCATGAGCGACCCGATTTCCGAAAGCCTTTTCGCGCGCGCCAAAGCCCGCATCCCTGGCGGAGTGAATTCCCCCGTGCGGGCGTTTAAGTCCGTGGGCGGCGAACCGTTTTTCACCGTCAAGGCGGACGGCGCGCGATTGTTCACGGCGGACGGCAAGGAACTCATCGACTACGTGGGCACATGGGGCCCGGCCATTCACGGGCACAACGACCCGGACATCCGCGCGGGGCTGGCGGCGGCCTTGGAGCGCGGCACAAGTTTCGGCACGCCCTGCCCGGCGGAAGTCGAAATGGCCGAGGCCATTTGCGAACGCGTGCCTTCCGTGGAAAAAGTGCGCCTATGCAACAGCGGCACCGAGGCCACCATGTCGTGCCTGCGATTGGCGCGCGGGTTTACGGGGCGCGAGAAGATTATAAAATTTGCGGGCTGCTACCACGGCCATGTGGACGCCCTGCTCGTCAAGGCGGGGTCGGGCGCGCTCACGGGCGGCTACCCCGACAGCGCGGGCGTCACGCGCGGCGTGGCCGACGACACGGTTGTCCTGCCCTACAACGACGCCGAGGCCCTTGCGCAGGCCTTTCAAACGCACGCAGGCCAGATTGCGGCGGTCATCACCGAGTCTTACCCCGCCAACGTGGGTCTCATCCTGCCCGATCCCGGATTCTTAAAGACCCTGCGCGCCCTGTGTACGCACAACGGCGCGCTCCTGATTTTCGACGAAGTGATGACGGGCTTTCGCATCGCGCGCGGCGGGGTGCAGGAAAAGGAAAAGCTCACCCCCGACCTCACCGCCATGGGTAAAGTGATCGGCGGCGGTCTGCCCGTGGGCGCCTTTGGCGGGCGCGCCGAGATTATGGACATGCTCGCGCCGCTGGGCTCCGTCTATCAAGCGGGCACTTTGAGCGGCAACCCCCTCGCCATGGCCGCAGGCCTCGCCTCCTTGCGCAAGCTCGACGCCGTACAGGCATGGCCCATCCTTGAAGCCTTGGGCCAACGCCTCGCTTCCGGCATCCGCGCCGCCGCCAAAGACGCGGGCATTGCGCTCCAAGTCCCGCAAGCGGGATCCCTGCTCTCGATTTTCTTTGCCGAAACCCCCGTGCGCAACTACGCCGACGTGCTAGCCTCCGATCATAAGCACTTCGCCAAACTCTTCCGCTACGCGCTCGATAAGGGCGTGTTCTTCCCGCCGTCGGCCTTCGAGTCGTGGTTCATCAGCACCCGCCACACCACGGCGGACATCGACCACACGGTGGAAGTGGTGACCGAAGACCTGAAACGTCTGTGAATACCGATAAACTATTTATCTCAAAATTACGAAATATATGTAATTATTCAAAAAATATCATATTAAATTTAAGAATTTTACGATCAACGTGCAAGAGTTTCATCGATCAGCTATAAAATCAATAAAGTGAGAATTAGATGACCTTAACTATCCCATCATTATATAAATTTTGATAAACACATTGAATATTTTTTACTCAAATAAAAGAGCACATGAGCCACTCAGGAATAATTATGAAAAACAAAAGATAATGGGCTGAAGTAGCTAAGGTTTATTTAGATTTCCTAAGTACCCTTCCCTCGATTGTTTAAATAGCGTTTTGTGTGTATCTCCATTGAAGCGCCATTCGCCTCTTTGAGGAACCAATAAAAGTGGTCTGCTTTGATGGCGTTAAAACGCCTGAGATGACGCTTAGCTTGGCTCCAAAAGTTCTCAATTCCATTGATATGATTGTGCTTCTGGGAGAAACGTTTTGAGTGGTTGATGCGGCAATGATGGAAATCACTTACATCAAGGGCATTATAGGCATAAAGCGCATCCGTGTAAACAATGCTGTCAGGGCAAACCTTCTCTTTGATAATAGGCAACAAAGTCTCTGTTTTGGCATTCGGTATGATCGCAGTGTACACCTTGCCGCCCCGCTTCCTCGCTTGCCTTTGCGGGTACCTCCAAAATAACTCTTGTCGATTTCCACCTCGCCGCCGAATTCGTAACTCAGCAGTTTGCTTGCAATCAAATGTCGCAAACGCATATAAAAACTGATCGCTGTGTTGGCCTGCGTCCCTACGATTTCAGCGCTGGCTCGTGCGGTGGCTCCAGCAACAAAATATTCCAGCAAACTCATTTGCTTTTGATGACTTAATCGACTTTTGCGCTTATACATCTTTTAGTAGCTTTTAGCAGATGTTTGACCGCTTAGCTACTTCAGCCCAAAAGATAAAGCTCGATAAAAATGAAAAAATAAAGAGTGCTTCCGCTTCGATTTTTGGCTAAAATTAAAAATTATTATCATGAAATGGCTTCTTCCTGAAGATATATCCTTCTTTTGTAAAGAAATTAAAACGCACTATAAGCGGTAATTATCTTGGATATCTTAAAAACTCATAAGGCAAACCACATGAGCAATATGCGGTATCGCCCAGAAATTGATGGGCTGCGAGCCCTTTCCGTAATTGGGGTCATCCTTTTTCATTTCGGAACCGTTGTAACAGGAGGGTATATAGGTGTTGACGTATTTTTTGTCATATCTGGTTATTTAATAACTCAAATAATTGCCCGAGAAACACTTGAAAATAACTTTTCATTGAAAAAATTCTGGATGCGCCGTATAAGGCGCATCATTCCGGTAGCAGGATTTCTGGTTATATCCTGCCTCATAGGCGGTTATTTGCTCCTAGACCCGATGGCGCTTATAGCCTTGGCAAAATCTGGGGTCGCCTATTCGGTGATGCTCTCCAATGTTTATTTTTTCCGGGCGGGCGATTATTTTTCAGAATCCATAGAACTCAGCCCGCTGCTACATACTTGGTCACTCTCAGTCGAAGAGCAATTTTACATTCTCTACCCGATTATCACCTTTTTGCTTCTACGTCGGGGAAGAAAACTCGCATTTTTTTCAATTTCTCTCATTGCTCTATTTTCGTTGCTCTTGAGCATCGTCGGGATATATCTCTACCCCAAAGGTACTTTCTATCTCTTGCCAACGCGTGCGTGGGAGTTATTCGCCGGTGGGTTACTTCTACTCTCAGAAGAGCACATGAAGCTGAAAAAATGGCATAAAGAGGTGCTTTCTTTTTTCGGTATCGCGGGAATCGTATGCGCGATGCTCTTTTACACAAACACCACACCATTCCCCGGACTTGCTGCCCTAATTCCCGTTGTCGGTGCGGTGTTTTTCATCCGTGCCAACAGCGGCAAGCTGACACTCACCGGACGCATATTCGCCTTACCTCCCGTCGTTTTCATTGGATTGATTAGCTACTCTCTTTACCTATGGCATTGGCCAGTGCTGGCCTTCTCGAAACATCTGCTGATAGAAACATCAGTATTTGTCACGACAATCCAGTTCACACTAATCTTCCTGCTATCGTACCTATCATGGCGCTTTATTGAGACACCTTTCCGACGTTCGCGCCGACTCACTAAACCCGTTGTGACGTTCTCATTTGGCATTGTTTCAACGCTCTGCGTTGCGATCATATCTTTTGTCTTTATTGTCCAAAAAGGGTTCCCCGCCCGCTTTACTCCAGAGATGGCGGAAATCATTCAGGATATTTACTGGACCGGAGAGAAATACGAAAGCCAATCGCCCAACGGTGTTGCCATCGGACTCAACAAGGAAACGGAGCATAAACCAGACTTTGTTTTGTGGGGTGATAGCCACGGATTGGCCCTGACGGACATCATCGACGACCTATCCAAGACCTATTCTTTGTCAGGTGTTGCGTTGCTAAGTAGTGGGATCTCTCCCGTCACGGGCCTATGGAAACCCTCTAAAGGATTGCAGCAACGGGACGATGCTTTAAAGATCAACCAAGATCGCCTGTCATGGATCATCAATAGCGGAGCAAAAAATGTCATTTTGGTCGCCCGTTGGAATGCCATGACAGAAGGCCTTTTGGAAACCGAATATGTCGAAAATCATGGGGATCCTAGCAACTCGTCTATGGTAGCAGATTCTACCGAGATGACGCTCTCTCCTGAAAACTGCAGGAATGCGCTCAGGCGACAGCTCTCAAGTATGCTACACGTTTTGTCAGAGAAAAAAATAAAAGTTTGGCTACTACTACAGGTTCCCACGTCCTCATATCCACTTGTAGCTAGAGATTTTTACATGAAAAATAGATTCCAGCGTTTTAATCCCATTATTTTCAATCTCGACACGCCTCGCCTTAAATATGAGCAAATGCGCCAAGGAACTAATTCTGTCTTCACGACATTGAATGCGCCAAATCTCACCCTACTAGATCCGATTTCCAATTTCTATGCGGACAATGAATATCTGAAGCTCTATACTAACCGCGCTTTTTTCAGAGATGAAGATCATTTAACTCGTGCAGGCGCACAATTTTATCTTAAGCCCCTTTTTTCGAGCATTTTTAAAAAAATATCAATACAGCTGAAGGATGATATTCAAAGAAAAGAGCCAAAATAAAACTATACCCGTTTAATTTAGCCAGCTTTCTGCCTTAAACGTATAAAACTTCAATTGGGAATTTATCGACAGGAATAAACTATTCACCTTTAGGTAATATTGGTTGCGTTTCAATTAACTCATGTCAACGAATGGGTGAATTTCTAATCTTGGGATATTACCGCTCCAAGAACATGTTGCAATAATCCGGATTCCTCTCATTAAACTGACTAATATGCAACAAGCATAGACACATTTCGGATTTGGAAGAGAGTTACTTAATAAAACAGCGCACGGTCGAGCGCGCGGTAATGGATGGCTTCCAACAAATGCTCGGTGGCTATTTTTTCCGCGCCCGCGAGGTCGGCGATTGTGCGGGCCACTTTTAAAATGCGGTCGTAGGCGCGCGCGGAGAGTTGGAGTTGCTCCATCGCCTGTTGCAATAACCCCGCCTGCTCCGCCGACAGCGCGCAGTGTTTGCGGATTTGCGTGCCCGTCATGCGGGCGTTGCACACGGTAAGGGTGGCCCCCGCCACTTTGCGCGAGGCGACTTCCTTTAAACGCTCGGCCTGCACGGCGCGGGCGCGCATGACGCGTTCGCGGATGGCTGCGGACGATTCCGCAGGGGTTTCGCTGCGCAACTCTTCGATGCGCAAGGCGGGCGCTTCCACATGGATGTCGATGCGGTCGAGCAAGGGGCCGGAAATGCGGGAGCGATAGCGCTGGATGGCGGTGGGCGCGCAGCGGCACTCGTGCTTGGGGTCGCCCAGATAACCGCAGGGGCAAGGGTTCATCGCGGCCACCAGCATGAGCGAGCACGGGAGCGTGATTTTGCCCGCCGAGCGCGAGATGCACACGCTGCCGTCTTCGAGCGGTTGGCGCATGACTTCGAGCGCGGAGCGTTTGAACTCCGGCAATTCGTCGAGGAAAAGCACCCCGTGGTGCGCCAGCGAGATTTCCCCCGGGCCGGGAATCGTGCCCCCGCCGAGCAATCCCACGTCGGAAATGGTGTGGTGCGGCGAGCGAAAAGGCCGCTGAAAACAGCGGTGTTCGCTCGTCAGCGACACCCCCGCCGCCGACTGGATGGCCAAAATCTCCAAAAATTCGTCGAGCGAAGGCTCGGGCATAATGGTGGGGATGCGCCGCGCCACCATGCTTTTCCCCGAACCGGGCGGCCCGATGACCAGCAGATTGTGCCCGCCCGCCACGGCGATTTCCACCGCGCGGCGCAGGGCCGCCTGCCCCTTCACCTCCGAAAAATCAACCCAGTGGCGATCATCCGGCGGACTGCGAAAGGGGCTCTGGTCGGGCCGTAGCGGTTCAATGACAAGTTCGCCCGACAAAAACTTCGCGGCCTGTTCCAAGGAATCGACCGGATACGCCGCAATGTCCTCGACAAGCGCCGCTTCTTCCGCGCTCGCGCGCGGCAAAAGCACGCCCTTTTTGCCCAAGGCGCGCGCCAATAAACCCAGCGCCAGCCCGCCCGCCACGGGCCGCGTGCGCCCGGAGAGCGAAAGCTCCCCCGCCACCAAAAAATCGTCCGCCCGCTCCGACACCAACTGCGCCGTCGCGGCCAACAGTCCGAGGGCGATGGGCAAATCGTACCACGATCCTTCCTTGCGCAGGTTGCCGGGCGCCAAATTGATGGTGGTGCGCGTGGGCGGAGTGCGATAGCCGCTGTTGGCGAGCGCGGAACTCACGCGGTCGCGCGACTCCTTAACGGCGGCGTCCGGCAGCCCCACGAGCACCATTTCGGGCTCGCCGCTCTCGCCGGAATTGACCTCGACCTGCACGCTCTGCGCCTGAATCCCCAACAGCGCCCCCGAATGAAAAGTGGCTAACATACGCCGTTTAAGTTAGCAGATTTACCATGAAATTAAAAACCATTTTTTATATTAAAAATAGTTTTCAAAATCGCGCAAAATTCGTTCAAAAAACGCGCGAATCAAAAACACCCCCGAGGGGGCGTCTTCACATTCAAGAAAGAGTCCGCGACAGCTGGTTTTTAAAGACACGACCTAGGCGCGGGACGCCTCGCCCACGCGCTGGATAAACTGGCGCATGGCGGGGGTGAGCAAACGGCCCTTGCGGTGGATGAGCGCCAGCGGGCGCAGGAGCTTGCGGCCCGAAATGGGGACGCACACGAGGGTTTTTTGCAGGGCTTCCTGCCGGATGGTGGCCTCAGGGACGATGCCCACGCCCGAGTCGATTTCCACGGCGCGCTTGACCGTTTCGATATTGTCGAAGGCCATCGCGGGCTCGGGGTTCAGCTTGGCCTTGCGGAAAATGGCGTCGGTCGCCTTGCGGGTGGGAATGTCGGACTCAAAGGCGATCAGGCGCTCGCGCGCGACTTCCGCTAGCGTCACGGACTGTCGGCGGGCAAAGGGGTGCTGGGGCGAGCAGATGACCGTCATGCGGTCGGTCTTAAAGGGGACAATTTCCAACAGCGGGTGCTTGGTCGGAAAGGCGACGAGCCCGCAGTCGACGTCGTTTTTCAAGACGTCCTCGTAAATTTGGGCGGCCTTGCGGAATTCGACGCGCACCTTCACGTCCGGATAGTCGCGCGAAAAGGGATTTAATAAAGGCGGCAGCTCGTGCAGCCCGATGCTGTAAATCGTCTCAATGGACAACGCGCCGCTGACCACCTGCTTCATTTCCAACAGCTCGGAGCGCAGGCGCTCGTAAGATTGCAGCAGGTTTTTGGCGTTCTCAAACAGGTGGCGGCCCTCCGGGGTGAGGAAGAGCTGCTTTTGACTGCGATCGACAATCAGCACGTCGAAATGGCGCTCCATCGCCCGCAACTGCTGGCTGACCGCGGACTGGGTGATGGCGTTGATTTTGGCCGCCTTGGAGAAACTGCCCGTTTCCACCAAATCGACGAAAATCTTAAAGTTTTCGACATGCATAAGGTCTATCCGTATTAAAAAATCTAATGGCTGTCCACGATTTTGCGTAAAAAGCGGTTTCCTCCCGGCGACAAACGTGTAAACTGCAAGAAGCTGTATTATGGTCTCCTACGACGAATTTCTGGAAAATCTGGCACGCGTGCATGCGCATATCGAAGCGGCCTGCCGGGCCGCCGGACGAAAAACCGCAAGCGTGCGGCTGTTACCCGTCACCAAAAACCACCCCGCCGAGGCCCCCCTGCACGCGTGGCGCGCGGGGCTGCACGCCGTGGGCGAAAATCGCGTGCAAGAAGCCGCCGACAAACGCGCCCAAACGCTCGTCGAAGCGCCCCTGTCGTGGGAACTCATCGGGCATTTGCAATCGAACAAGGCGCGTCTGGCGCTGGGAACCTTTACGCGCATACAGTCGGTGGACAGCCTTGATTTGGCGCTGCGGCTCGAACGCATCCGCGCCGAGATCGCCCCCGCCGAGCCCCCCTTTCCCCTTTTGCTGGAAGTCAACACGGGCGAAGACCCCAACAAGTTCGGCTTCGCCACGCAGTCCGTCGAGTCCGCGCTGGAAGGCATCCTCAAAAGCTGCCCCCACTTGAGCGTAGACGGCCTGATGACTGTGGCTCCGCTCGAAGGGGGCCGCGAAGCCGCCCGTCCCGCCTTTGCCCAACTGCGCGCGCTGGCCGAACGCCTGCGCGAGCGCACGGGCCTGCCGCTGCCGGAGCTGTCGATGGGCATGTCAGGCGACTTGGAAGAGGCCGTGGCCGAGGGGGCCACGCTCGTGCGCGTGGGCACCGCGCTTTTTGGCGAACGCAACTACGGCCTCAACGGCTAAAACAACTCGCCAGCGTTTTAAAAAAGCGACACACTCACAAACGTGCTCGACCGCCCTACACACACCGATTTTGTCTACACTCCCGACGACCTTGCGCGTTGGCCCGACGCGCCCGCGCGCAACGAAGTCTCGCTGGCCGTCCTAGGGCATCCGGTGGCGCACTCGGCGAGCCCCGCCATGCACAACGCCGCGCTCGCGGAACTGGCCAAAAACAATCCCGCGCTGGCGAACTGGCGCTACTATAAATTTGAAGTCCCCCCGCAGTTTTTGAAGGAGGCGCTGGAGCTCTTTGCACACAAGGGATTTCGCGGACTGAATCTGACGCTGCCGCTGAAGGTGGATATTTTAAGCCTCTTGGAAAAAAGCGAACCCCTGCCGCCCAGCGTCCAACAAGCGGGCGCGGCGAACACCCTTTTCTTTGCCAACGAGGCGTGGAGCCCCTTTAACACCGACATCGCGGGGCTGCGCTACGGCGTGGAAATCGGCCTGGGCGCGACCATTGCGGGCAGCGACGTGGTGGTGCTGGGCACGGGCGGAGCCGCCCGCGCGGCGGTGGCCTGCGCCGGCATCCATGGGGCCGCCAGCGTGCAGGTGCGCAGCCGCTCGCTCGACCGCGCCCGCGATTTTTGCGCCAGCTTGCAAACGGCTTTGCCGAACTTAAAACTGCAGCCGATCGTGGCCAACGCGCCCCTGCCCAAAGACGCGCTGGTGCTCAACGGAACTCCCTTGGGACTCAAACCCGACGACGCCTCGCCCTTGGACGAGCGCTTGCTAAACGCATCGCTGCGCCTATTCGACATGACGTACGGCAAAGTCCCCAGCCGACTTCTCCAGCACGCCGCCGCGCGCGGCGCGCGCGTGTGCGACGGCCTGCCCATGCTGGCCGCGCAGGGTTTTTACGCGCTGGCGATTTGGCTGGAAAACGCGGGCGTTTCCCGCCCGGATGAAACCGTTTATATTCCCCGGATGCTCGAAGCCGCCCGCACGGCCAACGGCATGCCTCCCCGCACATGACGCAAGCCGCACAGCTTCTTTCCGAACAATGGCCGTGGTTTTGGCCCACGGTCGTCTTTGTCTTTGGCGCATGCATCGGCAGTTTTTTGAACGTGTGCATTTACCGCATCCCGGCGGGCAAGTCCATTGTGCGCCCGGGCTCGACCTGCGCGTGCGGCCAGCCCATCGCATGGTATGATAATCTCCCCGTGCTCAGTTGGTTCTTTCTGCGGGGCAAAGCGCGCTGCTGCAAACGGGCCTTCGGCTTTCGCTATCCGCTGGTGGAGGCCCTGACGGGCGGAATTTTTCTGGCGATTTCTCTCCTTTATCCGCCCCTGCAGGCGATTCCCCTGTGGGTCTTTGCGGCCCTGTTGCTGACGGGAACTTTCATCGACTGGGACACCATGGAATTGCCGGATGTCGTCACCGTCGGGGGAACGGTGTGCGGGCTTGTGTTTTCCTGCGTGTTGCCCGCGCTGCACGGGCAAACGGGCGACATTTTTTTGGTCAACGCCATTCGCGGCGGCCTATTGGGGTTCACCGGCGCGCTGGTGGGCTCCGGGCTCATCGTGTGGATTCGCGAGTTCGGGCACGTGGTGTTCCGGCGCGAAGCGATGGGGCTGGGCGATGTCGTGCTCATGGGGTGCATCGGAAGTTTTTGCGGTTGGCAGGGCGCGCTTTTTGCCGTTTTCGGCGGTTCGGTGGTGGGCGCGGTGGTGATGATTCCCTGGGTGCTTTTTCAGCGCCTGCGCCATAAAGGCAGCGAAGGCATCGGCGAAACCGCCGTGCCCTTCGGGCCTTGGCTGGCGGCGGGGGCGTTTATTTATGTCCTCGGGGCCCGCGCGGGCGTTGACGCGTATTTCGACAATTTAAAATCTTTGATTTTCCCGTGAGGTTGCTGTTGCCGATTGTGTGTGTGGGTGCGGCTTGCCTGCTGAGCGCGTGCAAGCCCCCCGCCCCGCCGCCGCGCGGGAAAAACCCGTTGCCGCAGGGTGTGGAAACCACCGACCAGCCGCCGGGCAAAGTGGGCGGCACGTTTGTATACACCCTCCCGAGCGAGCCGCGCACATTCAACGCCCTGATTGCGGAAGACGCCTACGCCGCGCAGCTCATCGACCTGATGCTGCCGGGGCTCATTACCCAAGACCCCTTTACGCAACAGCCCAAGGGCGCGCTGGCCGAAGGCTGGGAGGTGTTGCCCGACCATAAAAGTTACCTCGTGCACCTGCGCAAGGGCCTGCGCTGGAGCGACGGGGAACCCTTCACCGCCGACGACGTGATTTTTTCCTTCGGGGTGATTTTTGCCGACACGCAAGACCCCGCTACCGGCGAAACCGTTCCCAAAGTCCCCAACCGCTACCGCCAGCAATTCACCATCGGCGGACAGCCCCTGCGTTTTGAGAAAATCGACGACTGGACGGTGCGCTTTGAAACCGCCGTGCCCTACGCGCCCTTCCTCAACGATTTGGGTTTTGTGTCCATCCTGCCCAAGCACAAGCTGGCGCGCTTTGTGGAGGACGGCACCTTCAAAAGCCAATGGAGCAACCAAACCGCGATGGACGACCCCGCCCAAATCGTGACGATGGGCCCCTTCCGCATCCACTCCTACCGCCCGGGCGAACGCATCGTGCTCGAGCCCAATCCCCACTACTGGCGCGCCGACAAAAACGGCCAGCGGCTGCCCTACATCAATTACCTGATTGTGAAGTTTGTGCCGGACGCCAACACGGGCCTGCTGCTGTTCGCCACCGGGCAATCCGACGCCCAGCTCTTGGCGCCCTCGGAAGTGGCGTGGGTCGAAAAAAGCGCGGA
>Ga0209467_1000487_pt1 | contig 55268 bp, 57 predicted proteins | sample Higcelwee11metaG_FD_187175 | JGI IMG/M metagenome (GOLD analysis project Ga0209467, IMG submission 187175) | Freshwater pond sediment microbial communities from the University of Edinburgh, under environmental carbon perturbations - High... | ecosystem: Environmental > Aquatic > Freshwater >... | reverse complement strand
TTTCACAAATAACCCCTTAAACTTTAGTAGTTGACTGTTTATTGTATCTAGGTCTTGATTTGAACCAAATTTCAAACAAAATAATCAACTAAACTTTTAAGGGTATTCCTTTACTATGCGAATCCGCCCGATAATAATGATGAAACTTTGCCAATTATTATTTTTGCTGGTATTAATGGTAGTGGTAAAACCACCCTTTTAGAGTGCTTGTGTGGCAAGAATATTGAAATGAAAATTGAAACTACTCAAAAACAAATAGGTTTTGGGAACTATAAAGATGCTAATGGTTTTTTAGACGTTAATCTTGTTCCATACAAATCATATACATTTGATAAAATCAAAGAAAAATTTGATTATCATGAATATAAAGATAATGTGATTTATTTAAAAGCAGGTATAGATGATATTTCTGTTATAGAAGATGAATTTCGAAAATCTTGGTACAACTTTTTAAGAGAACATGACTATCGTCCTAGTGAAATAGGAGATGAATTTAATCGCTATATTAAAAATATTTTTGAAAATTTAGATTTAACATTTCGATATAGTCATCTCGACAAAGATGATAATGTTATATTTAAGAATGATAATAATGATGAGTTTAAAATTGAGGAGTTATCAACAGGTGAAAAAACATTATTGTCAAAAATATTATTTCTATTTTTTCAAGATTATAAGAATAAAATTATCCTCATCGACGAACCCGAACTCTCTTTACATCCATCATGGCAAAGCAGTATTTTTAAAGTTTATGAAAACTTTGCTAAAGAAAATAATTGCCAAGTTATTCTTGCAACCCATTCACCACACATAATTGCAAATACGCCTCATAAATATTTGAGACTTTTGGTTGAAGAAGAGGGGAAAATTGTAGCTAAAACATTAGATGGTACTCCATTGGATAGAGATTTAAATACTATCATTAAAACAGTCATGGGTGCTGATTATATACCACAATGGCTGGAAGAAAAACTTTTTGCATATAGAGAGTTTTGTGAGAAAGGGCAAGAAGATAGCGAAGAAGCTCAAAAGTTAAAATCAGAAATTTTAGAATATGAAAGTCCAAATAGTTCATTTTTTCAAGGATTGGCTTTTGATATGGAGCTTATGAGATGAAACATATCGTAAAAACTTCGGAACCTGATTTTTTCAAAGATGATACAAAGGAATTAAGAGAAAAGATAAAAACAGCTCCAAAAAAATCTGAGGTTTGGGACAATGACTATAAAAATAAAAGAGTTTTAAAAGAGCATATCCTACAGAATGAACAAAATGGGTTGTGTTGTTATTGTGAATCAAAAGTAACACTTAATGATTCCCATGTGGAACATATCAAGCCAAAAAGTTTGGATTATGACAATTTGACTTTTGAGTACTCTAATTTGGCAGTATCTTGTGATGGTAAATGTCATACTGATGGCAATACGCCAATAACGTGTGGGCATAAAAAAGATGACGGTTTTGATGAAATGAAATTTCTAAATCCTACAATAACAGAGAATATTAGAGACTATTTTATCTATACAGAAAAAGGTCATATAGGTTCTAGCTCACAAGACGAAGAAAAATCAAAATATACACTTGAGCTACTGCAACTTAATACTTTTGGTAATAATTTACCAGAAGCTCGGTTGAAAGCATTGACTGAATTTAGAAATTCTGTTAACACTAATGTTAGAAATACCAAAAGTGATATAAAAGAAGTTGCAATAAAGTTGCTACACAAAGAAAATCTGGCATTTATCTCTTTTTTGAGATTTAAATATAAAAACTTATTACAAGGGGCAGTAGCATGAAAAGAGTTTACGGAGTTATCGGCATTAAAGCAAAAATGGCAAATTGGAATGCGGATTTTACGGGCAGACCGAAAAGTACGAGTAACGGTGATATTTTCGGGAGCGATAAAGCACTGAAATACCCGATGAAAAAGATGTGGGAAAATGAGGGTAAAAAAGTCCTTTTTATCAAAAGTTGGAAAGAAGTTATATCAAAGAAAAAAGATGAAGCAAGTTCTATGGCTCCCAATACTTTAGGTGATAGATATGCTTTACTGTTTGGAAAAAGTGAGAAAAAACCTTCAACGTATGAAGTTATGACAAATCTATTTCAAGCTATTGATGTAAAGAATTTTGGAGCAACATTTCCTGAAGAAGGACAAAACATCTCTATTACAGGAGCGGTACAATTCGGTCAAGGTTTTAACAAATTTGATGATACCAATATCGAAATCCAAGATATTTTATCCCCGTTTGCCGATTCCACAAAAGAGGATGCTAAACAATCTACTCTCGGTACTAAAATCACTGTCGATGAAGCGCACTATTTTTACGGATTCAGTATCAACCCTGCGAATTATAATGAGTATAAAACCCTCTTGGGCAATGATTTCGGCGGTTATACGGAGGCGGATTATACTGAGTTTAAAAAAGTGGCGTTGGTGAGTGCCACATCGTATAGCACCAACTCTAAATTCGGATGTGAAAACGAGTTCGCGTTGTTCGTCGAATGTAAAGACGATAAATGTTATTTGCCCGATTTGAGCGATTACATCCTATTTGATAGCCAAAACAGAAGTATTGATCTTTTACAAGTTGAAGAACTCATCAAAGACAAATACGCAAAAGTCGAAGTGTTTTACAATCCGTTTAAATTAGAGGTTAAAACTTCTTTGAACCGATTTAACATCTTTACCCAAGAGTCTATCGCCTAATGAAAGCGATTAGTTTTAAGCTCAGTGGTAAAACGGCGTGTTTTCGTAAACCTGATGTCAACGTTTACGCCTATTTTACCTATAACAATATCCATAAGCCAGCATTGTTGGGATTGTTGGGTGCGATTATAGGGTTGAGCGGTTACACACAACTTCACGACGAAAATGAACGGTTGAAAAAAGAGAAAAAACCTCTGAACGAGGGGTATCCCGAATTTTACGAAAAACTGGGGCACCTAAAAATTTCGATTACACCGCTTGCACCGAACGGCTATTTTTCGAAAAAAATTCAAACGTTTAACAACTCTGTAGGCTATGCATCGCAAGAGCAAGGGGGAAATTTAGTTGTTCGTGAACAGTGGCTGGAAAATCCGCAATGGCAGATTATGATTCTCGATGACGGAAGTGATGAATTTCAAAAAATCAGTGAGTATCTGATAAGTGGAAAATCAGTGTTTATCCCTTATTTAGGTAAAAATGATCATCCTGCGAAGATAGAGAATGTCGAGTATTTAGAGGGGCAAGATCCATTAGAGGGAATAAAAATTTCTTCATTATTTGATGAAAATAAACTTCAAATTTCTAAAATAGCTCCTCGCGGGGAACTTTCTTATTATTTTAAAGAAATATCTCCTATACATTTACAATCAGAGTTTCATTTTTATGAGTATGCACCTTTGGCATTTACGAATCACAAAATCGAAAGCGGTGATTTCGATAATGTTTACTCATTAGGCGGTCAAAACTATGCTTTTATCTAATTTTGGAGTCGATGAGCGATTCCATGCACATACTTCAAAAACAGATGAAATACCAAGTGAAACTTTGATAAATCATTTAGATTTGACGATGGAATATTTTCATAAAATATCTACGTTGAAAAATTTGGATAGCATCATTAATAGCTTAATCCACACAATAGACACACAAAATTTTATTCTCATTAAAGAGATGTTTGAAAATGCTATTTATCTGCACGACTTAGGGAAAAAAAATCCTTGTTTTCAAGCTAAAAAGATGAAGAACCCTCTTTTTAAAGGATTTGAAGAGTGTGGAGACAGTAATCATTCTCATGGTGGGGCATTGGAATATATTGATTATTACAAACAAAAAATTGATGCTATACACGATGATCAAACGTACTACCGATTGATTTTTATACTTTACAATTTCGCCTATCATATCGATAAACATCATGGAGCTTTGGGAAATATTGAAACCTATTTTTCAAAAACGAACCAAGAGCAGAAAAATCATCCCGATTTTAACAATATCAAAAAAAACATAGACTCATATGTTGAAAATAAGTTTGAATTCTACATCCTCAATAAACTCCTTTTTTCTCTCCTAGTCTCCAGTGATTATTATGCGACGAGCGATTATATGACAGGTGTAAAAACAGAGGATTTTGGACTTTTTAGTGCTGATAATAAAGAGAGATTAAAAGCAAAGTTTGATGAATATCTCTCCTCTCCTAAGTTTCAAAATCCTCAAGGAATCAATAAACTGCGAAATGATATGTTTGAAGAAGCAGAAAAAAACTTACTTCAAAACCTTGCTAAAAACATCTTTTATCTCGAAGCCCCTACGGGAAGCGGAAAAACGATTACATCGATAAATCTGGCATTGCAATTACTCACTCACGATGAAAAGCTCAATAAACTCTTCTATATTTTCCCGTTTAATACATTGGTAGAACAGACTAAAAATGTGTTTGACGAGATATTTAAAGATAAACTCAAAATAGAGGTAATCAATTCGATAACGCCAATAACCATCAATGAAGAAAAACAAGAAGATGAAGAGAGCAAATACCAAAAATCGTATATCAATAGACTCTTTTTTCATTCACCTGCCATCATTACCACGCATGTGAGTTTGTTTAATATTCTTTTTGGAACAAGCAAAGAGGATAATTTTCCCCTCTGGCAACTCGCCAATAGCGTTATTATCCTCGATGAGATACAAAGCTACAATAACCATTTGTGGTGGTATATGGTGGAGTTTTTCGATAAATATGCCTCACTCCTCAATATCAAAATTATCATTATGTCGGCAACATTGCCAAAACTCGATTTTTTCTTGGAGAAAAAAGATAATTTTGTAGCACTGATAGGGGATGAAAAAAGAAAAAGCTTGTTTGGTGATGATCTATTTAAAAAAAGAGTCGCGATGGATTTCTCTTTGCTTGATGGTGAGATGAGTATAGAGACATTGGTTGAGATTTTACGTACACAACCGAAAGATAAAAAAATTCTCTTTGAATTTATCAAAAAACAGAGTGCAAGAGAATTTTATAACGCTATCAAAGATGAGTTTGATAATGTGTATGAACTGAGCGGTGATGACAATAAAGCGTACCGTCAGTACGTTATCAATAAAAGCAAAAATGAGACATTGATTATTGTGGCGACGCAGGTCATTGAAGCGGGTGTCGATATCGATATGGATATCGGATTTAAAGATATCTCTACGATTGATAGCGAAGAGCAGTTTATGGGACGGATAAATCGGAGTTGTTTGAGAGAGGGGATGGTCTATTTTTTTAATTTAGATTCTGTTGAAAAAATATATCGCGGTGATAATCGTTTAGGTTTGGATTTAACACAACCAAAATATAGAGATGTTTTACAAAATAAAGAGTTTGGTATCTACTATGAAGAAGTTTTGGGAAAAATTAAAAAGGATGGGGATAGATTTCAAAACGGTCTAATGACCAATTATGAAAACTTTGCCGAATTGGTGAAAAAGCTCAATTATAAAGAGATTTCAAAAACCATGACGCTTATAAATTCCCAAAACTTTACCCTCTACTTTCCATTTCAAATCGATTTATCAATCTATGAAGGTGTTAAAGAATTTGACGGTTTGGATGAAGTGTTTCTTAGCGATGGAAAACTAGACGGGCAAAAAGTTTGGGATGAGTTTAAATTAATCAATACTATCGAGGGATTTCCAAAAAGGGAGTATCAAAAATCAGAACTTAACGCTTTGATGCAATTTTTTACGTTTTCACTAATCAAATTTAATGAAAAACACACATTGCCATATTTTAATTATGAATTTGGCGGATACTTTTTTATCCAAAATTATGAAGAGTTTATAACTCCTGAGGGTAAGTTTGACAGAATAAAGTATTTAGCCCAAAAAGACGAGATGTTTTTATGAACATCACCGGAACCCTCATCAATTACTATTTTCACTGTAAAACGCAGTGTTGGATGCATGCCAACCGTCTAAACCTCGAAGACAACTCTGAGGATGTTCGTATCGGCAAGGTATTGCACGAGATTAACGAAGAAAAATCCCAACACGCTGAGATTAAAATCGATAACGTTCGGTTGGATAAGCTCACCGCCGATTATCTCGTCGAGGTGAAAAAGTCCGATTCTGACCCCGAAGCGGTGAAATGGCAGGTGTTGTTGTATCTGTATCTATTGCGTCAAAAAGGGATAGAGAAGAGGGGGAAAATCGAGTATATCGAAACCAACCGTCAAAATCGTAAGACCCAAATCGTCGAGTTGGACGAAGAGAATGAGAAGGCACTTTTGGGGGTTATCAGTGAAATCGAATCGCTTATCGATCAGAGTATTCCCCCCGCTCCCGTGTTCGAGAACAAGTGCAAGAAATGCGCCTATTATGAGTATTGTTTTATATAAAATGGGGCTTAAAATTTGACAAACTTCTGTATATATGTATAATATTGGTAAATATACTTCTGTATAATGATCGGAAATAAAGAGTTATGATAAAAAAAATACTTCAAGAGCAAAATCCGCATTGGAGCGGTGTGTTGTCCACCTATGCGAAACGAGAGAAGTTTGCGACATTGGTTCGTTATCTCCCGCTCAAACACATCATCACCATTACGGGCATTCGCCGATGCGGTAAAAGCACCCTTGCAAAAACGGCTATACATCATCTCATCGAGACGGGAGTGAATCCGAAAAATATTCTATTCATCAATCTCGAACAACCGTTTTTTTTAGAGTATCGCCACGATGCGACCTATTTGGAGACGATTTATGAGGAGTATCTCAAACTGCTGGGTCCGAAGGGGAAAATCTATATCATCTTCGATGAGATACAGTTTTTTGAAAACTGGCAGGTTTACGTAAAAAGCAAGTACGAATCAAGCGATATCAAGTTTATCATCACAGGTTCAAACTCCTCAATGCTCTCGAACGATTTGGGTACACTGCTCACGGGGAGAAGTTTCAATATCTATCTCGACACCTTCTCATTTGCGGAGTTTTTGGATTTTAAAGGGATTGACTATTCCGATGAACTCGCACGTCTGGGCAATCGAATCGAAATCGCTAGAGCCAAAGAGGAGTATCTGCGCTGGGGTGGTTTTTATGAAGTTTTTAGTGTAGAAGATACCTTTGCAAAAAAAGAGATGCTTATAAGTTATGCGAAAAATATCATCTACCGCGACATCGTTCCTCGCTATGGGATACGTAATAGCGAAAGTATCGAGAGGCTCTTTTTTTATCTCATCGGCAATGCGTGCACGATGCTCAACTACACCACGTTAGCATCTACTTTTGAACTCAGCGATAAAACCATCAAAGAGTATATCCACTATTTCGAAGAGACTTTTTTAGTGAGTCGTATCGACAGATTTCACACCAAACCCAAAGAGCGCATCAAATCGATGAAAAAAATTTATGTAAAAGATAACGGCTTTTTGCAGATAGTGCCGAAATTTTCCGATAATTTGGGTGCGGCTCTTGAAAACAGCGTATTTAATGTTTTAGCGCAAAAACATGAATCACTCACCTATCTAAAAGATACTTACGAGATAGATTTTTATGTTGACAAAACACTCTACCAAGTCTCATACGACATCAGCGACGAGAAAACGAAAAAGAGAGAGCTAAACGCTTTTGACGCTTTTAAAAAAGGTGACGAAAGCTGTAAACTTATTACCTACGAGACCGACGAAATCATAGGAGAGGTCGAGGTGGTAAGTTTTGAGAGATTTGCATTACCGTAATTCCTAAGCGAGGCAACTAATGGCAAAAAATCATACCCGATATATCTTTTCGATGGGGGAGTTAAAGCGTAAAGATAACTCCATTGCGTTTATCAACGAAAAAGGGAATTTTTACATCCCAATCGAGGATACCCGTGAGCTGTATTGCATGAATGAGGTGAGTTTCAACACCAAGTTTTTGGACTTCATCGCTCGTGCCGGGATAACGTTGCATCTGTTTAATTATCACGGTAACTACAGCGGGACGTTTTATCCCAAAGATCAGCTTATTAGTGGCGATTTGACGATTAAACAGTCGATTATGTATATCGAAAACCGTCTCATTATCGCCAAAGCTATCGTCGATTCTATCGCCCGAAACATCCATGAAACCCTCTATCATTATTATCGACATGACAAAAAAGAGCTCAAACCCTATCTCGATTGGCTCAAAAGCGACGTACCCGCTTTTCTGGATAAAGAGTTGCGTATAGAGCAGATTTTGTTTATCGAGGGGCAGGTATGGAGCCGTTTTTACGATAGTTTCAAACACTTTTTACCTGAAGATTTTTTGATGAACAAACGGGTGAAACGCCCCCCCGATAATCCGATGAATGCGTTAGTGAGTTTCGGTAATACACTTCTCTATACGAAAACGATTTCCGCGATTTATAATACTCATCTCAACCAATCTATCAGTTTTCTCCACAGTCCGCGCGAAGGGCGATTTAGCCTAAGTTTGGATTTGAGCGAAGCGTTTAAGCCGATTATCGTTTTTCGGACGATTTTCGATCTCGTCGGCCGTAAAAAACTCCAAGTGACCAAACATTTCGATAAAAATCTCAACTACGCCCTGCTCAATACCGAAGGCAAAAAAATCTTTATCGATGCATTCGAAGAGCGACTTAATGAATCGTTCATGCACCCGAAACTAAAACGAAAAGTTTCATATAAACACGCTATCAAGCTCGATGGTTACAAGCTGATTAAATCTATCGTCGAAGGGCGTGAGTTCAGAGCCTTTTCGCTCAAGGAGAAAGAGTGAAAAAAGACACGACCAACTACAATTACCTCTTTTTGTTTTACGATATCGCCGATGAGTTTAGCGAAGTGGGAAAATATCGGGTCGCCAAAGTGTTCAAAATCTGCAAGAAATATCTAAAACATCACCAAAAATCGATTTTTCGAGGCAATATCACCCCCTCCAACCAAATCAAAATGATTGCTCAGCTCAAAAAAGTGATCGATCCCAAACTCGATTTCATCACGGTCATAAAAGTTCTCCATAGCGGAAGTTTTAGTGAAGAGACAATCGGTAACACTGAACGGGAACAAGAATCGATTTTCATCTGAATTTTCCAACCGATGATATGGATTTTTTCGTAAAAACGGACTATAATAAGGGGTTTTCATACCGAATGAAAGCTCTTTGAAATGTCATTGTTAAAATGATTGGAAAAAGTGCTTAAAATTCCCAAAAATAGGGGAGGGCGATTTCTCAAAGCCCCTATTTTTCTTCCTTGAACCGACACATTTGATGTATTGAAACTGCACTATTACATGGAATGATCCGACACCGTGATGCTTGAACCGACACATTTGATGTATTGAAACTCTTCTTTGTCCATAGCAACAAACTTTATCTCTTTGCTTGAACCGACACATTTGATGTATTGAAACGAGGTAAGCGGTACCTCTATCGGAAGACCTGCATCTTGAACCGACACATTTGATGTATTGAAACTGGTACTCACGTATTCAAAAAATGCGAGGACAGACTTGAACCGACACATTTGATGTATTGAAACGCGGGATATCGATGAATGAGGCTGAAACACTTGTTACTTGAACCGACACATTTGATGTATTGAAACTTACAAACAAGCACAGGGTTCTTGCCTATTCGTGCCTTGAACCGACACATTTGATGTATTGAAACGCTGTCCCTATCCCTTTTGCCCCAAGAATTTCTATACTTGAACCGACACATTTGATGTATTGAAACTCAGTTTTTTTGGAACTCTGAGCGAAAAGTTTGTCAGACTTGAACCGACACATTTGATGTATTGAAACAAAATTATTTTAACTCCTGAAGAGCGAAAAGAAAACTTGAACCGACACATTTGATGTATTGAAACGAAGTTGTTTCTAATATTGAAACGTCCAACGGTAACCTTGAACCGACACATTTGATGTATTGAAACTAAGTATATGTATGGGAACGTTGGAGATACACTTATCTTGAACCGACACATTTGATGTATTGAAACAGGGTAAAGTCAAAAAACTCGGAAGCCCTATCCCTGACTTGAACCGACACATTTGATGTATTGAAACGGGAGATTTTGAAAATAAGGCAACTTGATCGTGAGACTTGAACCGACACATTTAATGTATTGAAACCGTTCAAGTTCAGATAAGCTTCGCTTAGCGTTATCTATACCCTTGGAGTCAAATATACTTGTAAGGTTAATTCTAAGTCCTTTTTCCATATACTGCCTCCATGAAATATTTATCTTCTCTTTTTAAAACTGCCGTGATCGGTTTTGTGGCACCGTTTTTGATCGTGTTGACGGCAATATGGATCTTTGTTATCCGTTAAATTTGGAAAGCATCATCCAAATCTCTATCGGATCGTCTTGAGTACGGTCTACATAATCTTTGAAGCGATAGACTGAAGCAATCTGTCAACATCTCCTCTGTTTCACACTCAGGGATAATCACACCGTGATGAAGATCTTCCGTCAAATGAAAAAACTCTCCCCTTTTTTGCTGCGGTTACCAAAGTATCAATATGCTTCATAACTTCATGATAACTTATGCTGTTGTTGTCGATATAGGTTTGGAGATGTTTCCTATCATCCCCTGACACCGCCATAAAAAAGCGTGATTGATACTTGAACCGACACATTCCATGCTATTGAAACGGATAAAAAGAAACATAGACTATGAAGTAACAAGTCTTAATAAACATCAAACCCCTTTCACGCTAAAATCTCCCAATTTTTCTTTTGGAGATCTTCCCTATGAATGAAGCCAAATATATTTGGATGAACGGTAAACTGCTCCCATGGAGTGATGCAAAGATTCACGTCCTTTCTCACACACTGCACTACGGTAATGGAGCTATTGAAGGTACTAAAGCGTATAAAACCCCAAAAGGGTATGCAATTTTTCGCTTAAATGACCATACAAAACGTTTGATTGAATCGGCGAAAATGACCCTTATTACCGTCCCTTATACGGTAGAAGAGCTTAATGCGGCGCAAATCGAATTGCTAAAAGCGAATGAATTTACCGGAGAAAACGTCTATCTTCGCCCGATTGTTTATCTCGGTTACGGTGTTATGGGTGTTTACCATAAAGAAGCTCCGGTTGAAGTATCGGTAGCCGCATGGGAATGGGGTGCATACCTCGGTGAAGAGGGGATGAAACGGGGAATCCGTTTAAAAATTTCATCTTTCAGCCGTCCGAACAACAAATCGAACATGGGTAAAGCCAAAGCGGTCGGTAATTACCTCAACTCTCAAATGGCAAAATTTGAAGCGGTTGAAGCAGGATACGATGAAGCGTTGCTACTCGATGATGAGGGATACGTTGCTGAAGCGAGCGGTGCCTCGTTTTTTCTTATCAAAGATGGCGAGCTCATTACCCCTCCGAATGACAACTCCCTCGTATCGATTACCCAAAAAACTGTTATTGAGATGGCAGAAAATATGGGAATCAAAGTTACGCGTCGTAAAATCACCCGTGAAGAGATTTACGTTGCCGATGAAGCATTCCTCACTGGAACGGCAGCTGAAATCACCCCGATTCGCGAAGTAGACGCACGTGTACTCGGTGCAGGTGGACGTGGACCGTTGACGGAGAAAATTCAAGCAGCTTATTTCGACATCGTATGTGGACGTAATCCTGATTATGACCACTACCTAACGTATATCAACTAAGGAATATTTGCATGGCAAGTGATATGAACGACTATTTTAACAAAAAGAAAAAAGAAGAGCAACGAGGGGGTGGGTTTCAAGCACCTAAACCGCCAAAATTTGATTTTAATATGAACGGTCAAAAAGCGGGAATGTTATGGATCATCGGTGGATTTATTTTGCTCCTCGTTTTAGCAAAGCCGTTCATTATTATCACTGAGGGAGAACGTGGTATCCTCTCTACTAACGGTAAATATGAAGATCAAGCATTAATGCCTGGCCTCCATTTTTTGATTCCATTCATCCAAAAAGTTTATATTGTCGATACGAAAGTGCGTATTATTAACTATGCTGACAAAATTGAACGTGCGTCGACGGCGGGTGATGGAATCGTTCTTAAACCAGCGATTACAGTTTTGGATAAGCGTGGACTTCCCGTCAGTATTGAGTTGACCGTCCAATATCGTTTAAATGCACAACTAGCGGCTCAAACAATCTCTAATTGGGGCTTTAGTTGGGAAGATAAAATCATTGACCCTGTTGCTCGTGATGTTGTTCGTAACGTCATCGGTCAATATGACGCGGAAACCTTGCCTATTATGCGTAATGCCATCGCCTTAAAAATCGAAGCGGGGATTCGAGCTAGCGTTGATCGCCAAAAAAATGGTCCTGCCGATCTTGAATCTATTCAGTTGCGCGAAATCGGTCTTCCCCAAAAAGTAAAAGATCAAATTGAGCGGGTTCAGGTCGCAAAACAAGAGGTTGAAAAAGCTCAGCAAGATGTCGAGCGGGCGAAACAAGAGGCATTTAAAAAAGAGACAGAGGCTCAAGGTACTGCAAATGCACTCACTATTGAAGCAGCTGCTCAAGCCAAAGCCAATCATCTCGTAGGGCAGTCGATTACTCCAGGATTGTTAAAGTTGGAGCAAATTAAAGTACAAGGAAAATTTAACGAAGCACTTAAAGAGAATAAAGATGCGAAAATTTTCCTCACACCGGGTGGTTCTACTCCAAATATTTGGCTTGATACTAAAACAGGTGATTCACAAAAAGTTTCTTCTACTCATTAAAACTCTCCCTTAGGAGAGTTTCTTTTGTCTTCATTCGTGAGTACAAAAGAAACCCTTAAAAGGTATACCTATGAATCTCGATCTTATAGATTGGCAAAAATCTGAGCTCCTCCCTGTTATCGTTCAAGACTCTACCACTCTTGAAGTGCTTATGTTGGCATACATGAACCGTGAGGCTTTAGAGCTTTCACTCTCTACCCGTATTGCCCATTATTATTCTAGATCGAAACAACGTCTTTGGAAAAAAGGGGAGTCAAGCGGTCATTTACAGCATATTGAAAAGTTTCTCTTAGACTGTGATAACGATACCCTTTTACTTATTGTTCGTCAAGAAGGGGTTGCTTGTCATACAGGTCGAAAGTCATGTTTCTTTACTAACATTGAAAGCGGAGAGAGTATCAGTGAACCTACTATAAATACTGCGGCAGCCTACGGTATCATTGATGAGTTGTATCATACTATTCTAAGCCGTAAAAACGCCAATCCTGAAACCTCTTGGACAGCCAAACTCCTCTCCAAAGGTGATAATGCTATCCTTAAAAAAGTAGTCGAAGAGGCGGGTGAGTTTAGTTTTGCTATAAAAGATGGAAATGAGGATGAAATTATTTACGAATGTGCCGATTTAGTCTATCATGTTCTAGTCGCTTTGGGACACAAAAATATCTCTCCTGATCGCATTAAACAAGAGCTTGCCCGGCGATTTGGGATGAGTGGGATTGCGGAGAAAAACTCGCGGGAATAATGAAAGCAAAAATTATCGATTTTATCAACCATTTAATAGTATATGATTACCTCTTATTTGGAGGGATCTTTATCCTTTTCCTTATTTTATTAGTATTGGCTATCGCCCTAAGAAATAAAATTGGGTTAGCTGTTTTATTGATATTTTTAGCTATTGGAGTATTAAGTATTGGATCGGTTGTTGGGTATGTTCAATTACATGCGTATCTTTTTAAAAACAAAATTATTCTCCACGAAGTAAAAGTTTTGGAATTTACCGAAGCACTTCTAATAAAAGGGGATATCAATAATACTTCTAAACGTTCTTTTAGTGAGTGTCGTATTTATGCAGGTGTTTACAAAGTTAGTCATAATCGCTATCTTGATAGACTTTACCCCTATCTTCCCTTCAAAAAAAGCTCTTTAAAAGTAAGCGAAACGATTCCAGCGGGTGAATCAACCCCTTTTAAGCTTTTTGTTGAACCCTTTCGATACACTAAGGACTATAATATCACTATAAAGGCAGAATGTCGATGAGTCCATTAACAATTTGGCACTATATTTTAGTATCAATACTAGTAGTGCTATTTATTATCGGAATTATTATCTCTTTACAAACAAAATCGAAATTTTCAGTTTTCATTACCATTACACTTGTATTGGCTTTTATTGGTATCGTTAGTTGGAGATTGATAAATGAATCGGTTTATCTTGTAGAAGTCTCCAATCTAGGACAACAGCGCTTTTACCAATCGGAGCAACTGCTTATAAAAGGAACTATCCGAAACGTAGGAAAATTTCCCGTTGCGAATGTGATTGCAGTTGTCAAATTATCTAATTCAAGTGGTGGAAGCGGTAGTAATAAAAATGTTATCTTTTCACAACCAACCGTATTTGCAGAGATATTTGAAGGAGATAATCCCCATTTTAAAAAGCAAAATGTCGTCGAAGAACATATGATTGCAGAGTATTTAAATCCTGGAAAAGCTAAAACATTTAGGATTATGATGGATTATCCGCCTCACTTTAAACAAGTCTCTTTTGATGTGAGTGCTAAAGCGACCTATTGAGGATTAGTATTTCAATCCTACTAATTCTAGTGCTTTATTAATAGCGCGTATTTGATCGTTTTTATCTTTGCACCACAGCGGTGCAATTAAACTCTCATCATTAATCCCTGCACTAATACGCTGTACACTTACATAAGACGGTTTTAGTACAATTGCTTCTTTTAAAACCTCTAAATAAAGTGTTTCACTAATCGGCTCAAATTCCCCACGTGCATATTCATTGGCTAGTGCTGTACGCTTCACCACATAGAGCGGATGGTATTTAACTGAGTCAATTCCCAGAGCGTATGCCTCTTTTGCCGTTTCCAGCATCATCTCTTTGCTCTCGTTAGGAAGACCGAAGATAAGATGACCACAGACATTAAGTCCATACGATTTCGCTTTTAAAATTGCCTCTTTGACATTGGCACTGTTGTGTCCCCGATTTATCCGCTCCAGTGTCTCATCATAAATCGATTGTATCCCAAACTCGATCCATATTTCCGTTTGTTTGGAAAGCTCTGCGAGGTATTCAAATGTTTCGTCACTGATACTGTCTGAACGGGTTCCGATGCTGAGCCCGACCACATTCTCAAGCGAAAGAGCTTTTTCATAGAGTGCTTTGAGGGTATCGAATGGGGCGTATGTGTTGGTAAAGCTTTGGAAGTAGACCATCAACTTCTCAGCGCCGTTTTCATCACGTAGACGCTTTGAGAGAGCATTAAACTGCCACTCTAACTGTTGAAGCTGTTTTTCTAAATGAGGGTTGGAAACAGAATGAAGATTGAGAGAAAAACCTTTAACCTCACGAGCATGATCAAGGCTTGGACTAAACGAATCATTTTCACAAAACGTACAGCCCCCTTTTGCTACCGTTCCGTCGATATTCGGGCAGGTAAAGCCGGAGATAGAGACGGGAACTTTTGAGACTTTTACTCCGAATTTACGATGCAAATATTGCCCGAATGTAAAAATCTGTTCCCGCATAAAAGATGCTTTTAAATAATATATTTGCCGGTGAAGCAAGCCGTACAATAGTTCTCTTCTTTACCGTTAACACTATCGAGCAATGCTTCATTGCTCAGATATCCTAATGAGTCCGCTTCGATAAACGCACAAATTTCTGCATTGGTCATATTTGCTGCGATCAGTTTCTCTTTGTCGGGGGTATCAACGCCGTAGTAACACGGATCGGTCGTTGGAGGGCTAGAGATACGCATATGAACCTCCAATGCGCCTGCTGCTTTGAGCATACGGACGATTTGTCGGCTTGTTGTTCCACGAACAATAGAATCGTCAATCACAATAAGACGCTTTCCACGGATCAGATCGTTGATCGGAGAGAGTTTCATTTTAACTTTTAAATCTCGCATCTCTTGGGTCGGTTCGATGAAAGTACGTCCGATGTAGTGATTACGCATAATTGCCATCTCAAACGGGATACCGCTCGCTTGAGAATAACCGATTGCCGCAGGGACACCGCCATCAGGGACAGGAACGACCATATCGGCTTCAATCGGCTGTTCTTTTGCCAATGCTTTACCCATTGCTTTACGCATCTCATAAACATTTTGGGTATAGACGTTTGAGTCAGGACGTGCAAAATAGACATACTCAAAAATACAGTGTTTCGGAGTAGGCTCGAATACTTTGATCGATTTTGGTGCTTTCCCTTTTTCAAATATGAGAAGTTCACCCGGTTCAACATCACGGATATATTCCGCACCGATCAGATCAAATGCACACGTCTCTGATGCAACAACATACCCATCACCTACACGCCCGAGACTAAGAGGTCGGAAACCGTGAGGATCACGCATTGCAAACATTTTAGAACGACTCAAAAAGACGAGTGAATATGCCCCTTCGATCTTTTTAACCGCATCGATGATACGATCCGTCAAATGGTGTTGATCACTTTTGGCGATCAAATGGATCAGATTTTCAGTATCCATAAAGGTTTGGAAAATTGCCCCTTTTTTGATGAGGGCATCACGAACCTCTTTGGCATTGGTGAGATTTCCGTTATGAACAATCGACATCTCCCCCAAATCATAGCGGGCAAATACCGGCTGTGCATCGAGGATAGAGTCATCCCCTGCGGTAGAGTAGCGGGTATGCCCGATTGCCATGTTCCCTTTGAGGGTATTGAGTTTTTGGGTATCAAATACTTGGGTTACAAGGCCGCGATCTTTAATCGTGTAGAGTTTTCCCCCATCACTGGTACTGATACCTGCCGCCTCTTGTCCACGATGCTGAAGAGCATGGAGAGAGAAGTAAGCGAGTTTTGACGCTTCGGGATGGTCGAAAATACCGACAACTGCACATTTTTCATTTAAGCTACGCACGTTTACTTCCTTACGCTAATTCTAAACAGTCTTGGATACTGTAGAGACCGTTTGGTTTTCCGACCAACCATTTTGCCGCACGAAGGGCACCTTTGGAGAAGGTGTTACGACTCGTCGCCGTGTGATGCAATTCGACAAATTCGCCATCATTGTAAAATCCAACCGTATGCCGACCGACGATATCACCACCGCGCAATGCCATCACCGCGATTTCATCTTTGGTTCTCTCTCCGATGTTGCCGTTACGCCCGCTGACACGTACCGCATCAAGATCAAGATCACGAGCTGCAGCCGCCGAATGAGCAAGGGTAAGTGCTGTACCGCTTGGAGCATCTTTTTTATGTCTATGGTGCTGTTCGACGATTTCGATATCAAATCCATCGAGTGTTTTAGCCGCTATATGAACCAGTTTATTGAGCAAAGCAACACCAAGAGACATATTGGTTGCATACAAAATCGGCATCGACTCACTCGCGGTTTTGAGGAGATTCATCTGATGGGTATCAAGCCCTGTTGTTCCGATGACCAACGGAGTAGGATGTTCAATCGCACGTTCCAATAAAAGCTGTGTTGCTTCCGGCAATGAAAAATCGATAATAACATCAGAACCGTTGAGCAAAGTCCCCATATCGTTCGTTACTAAAACCGAAGGATCAATCGAAAAATTAAGCTCATTTCGGACATAAACCGCACCCAATGAAATCTCGTTTTCGTGGTGCAAATCATCAATCAACAGCTTTCCGACACGCCCGCCAGCGCCAAATACACCTGCTCTAATCATATGTAGAATCCCTATTTAAATAAGTAGAGATATTCTACCCTCTTCGTCTTTAAAAGGGCGTAAATCGAAAAAAATTAATGGTGTCCATCAACGTATGTGATCGCTTGCAATGCAGCTACCGCCCCATCACCCGCCGCACAGACAACCTGTTTTGGAGCTTGCTCACGCATATCTCCCGCTGCATAGAGACCAGGGATGGAGGTTTTCATACTCAAATCGACTTTTACTTCCCCCCATGAGGTCATATCACATAAAAATGTCCCATCTTCTTGGATCAACACTTGGTTATTGACATTGTTCCCGACAAATACAAAGACACCAGGAACATCAATTTGACGCAACGTTCCATCTTCGAGTTTAACACGAATTCCATCAACCCCCATCGCTCCGCCGAATACCTCTTCGGGTATTGCATTTAAAACCAACTCAATATTAGGAGTCTCTTTCACCCGTGCAATAGTGTTTGGAGCTGAGCGGAAAGAGTCACGACGATGAATCAAATAGACTTTGGTACATATTTTTGCCAAATAGAGCGCCTCTTCAAGAGCCGTATCACCCCCACCGATAACAGCGACTTCTTTCTTTTTGTAGAAAAAACCGTCACACGTCGCACAGGTGCTCACGCCACGACCGAAAAAAGTATCTTCGCCTGCAAATCCAGCACGTTTAGGGGCAGAACCTGTACATACGATCACACTTTTAGCCTCATCGGATGAACCATCAGATTTTTGGATCATAAAAATACCATCTTCGCGTCGTGATACGCGTGTCACTTCCGACATCTCATGTTTTAATCCGAAACGCTGACACTGTTCAGGCCACGGAGTCATAAAGTCCATTCCACTCAAATTATGTGCCGTAGCACCAGGATAATTTTCGATCTCAGAACTCATCGTAATCTGACCGCCCGGCATCCCCTTTTCAAACATCGTGACATTATCCAAACCACCTCGTGTGGTATATAACCCAGCGGTAAGCCCAGCAGGTCCCCCTCCGATAATTGCACAATCCAACATCCAAAATCTCCGCTTGTTAATTTGACATATCATACACTTTTGTAGTTAAACCATACCAATAAATGAGTTAAAGAAAAAATCGTTTTAGAAAACTTTTAGAGAAGAGATGAAAAGCAAGCTGCGGGGAGTATTTTGCCCGTAAAAGGCAAAATAAAGAGATTACAGTAGAGCGTTTAGTTTATCAGCAAATGCTTGCTTAGATGCAGCACCGACCATTTGTTCAACTACTTCGCCGTTTTTAAAGAAAAGGATGGTTGGGATAGAGCGGATACCGTATTTAACGGCGATATCTTGTTCTTCATCTGTATTTACTTTACAGATATTTGCTTTTCCTTCAAACTCTGCCGCCAACTCTTCGATAACTGGAGCGATCATACGACATGGTCCACACCATGGAGCCCAGAAATCGACCAATGAGACACCCTCTTTGGTAATTTCGTCAAAATTAGATACTGTCAATTCTGTGTATTTAGCCATGTAACTTCCTTGAATTCAATGTTTATATTGGGTCATTATAACGCCAAAATCTTTAAAATGACTTATTACATTATTATCAATATAATTTCTCAAGATGGATCACCGTTAACATTTCTTAATCTACTTTTCATTACAATAGTATATAGAATAGTTTAAGTAAAGGGAGATGTACCTATCGTTATGAGATTACTTTTTTTGATCACCTTGTCGATAGTTACCTTACTTTATTCCAATGAGCCTATTGTACCTATTCCCCAATCGATCTCTTATGATTTGCAAAAAGCGGCTTTGGGGAAGAAACTTTTTTTTGATCCGATCCTTTCACTTGATTACACCATAACATGTGCATCTTGTCACGATTTTACTAAGGGGGGAACTGATGCTCGCAGTGTTTCTACTGGCGTCTACCAACAAAAAGGGTCGATGAACTCCCCTACGGTTTTAAATTCTGTTTTTAATTTTACTCAATTTTGGAACGGTAGAGCTAAAAATCTTACAGAACAAGCACTTGGTCCCATCCATAACCCTATTGAAATGGGATTGAGCCCTAAAGAAGCATCATCACGCCTCAACGCTGATCCTTTCTATACCAATACATTTTCAAAAATCACCGGTCGTCATACCGTTAGTCCGAATGATATTGCTGTGATGATAGCCGAATATGAAAAAACCCTTATCACCCCAAATGCAAAATTTGATCTTTTTTTGAAGGGTAAAACTAATCTTTCCTCATCTGAAAAAGAGGGGTATGCCCTTTTTAAAACCTTCGGATGTGTTACTTGTCATAACGGTGTTAATGTTGGAGGAAACTCTTTTCAAAAAATGGGATTAATTTATCCCGTTGCTCGTAATTCAAAAGTAGATGACCGCTATACTTTGACCAAACGTGAATCAGATAAGAATGTTTTTAAAGTTCCAACATTGCGCAACATCGCTCTCACCGCCCCATATTTCCATGATGGCAGTGCACTGACGCTTCATGATGCCGTTCAAAAAATGTCCCATCACAATTTAGGTATTAAACCAACTTCAAAAGAAATTGCGGCTATCGTAGCTTTTTTAAAAACACTAACGGGTGATATCCCTAAATGAAACTCACCCATAAACTCTTATTAACCATTATTCTAGGAAGCAGTGCACTTATAGCCCTCTTTCTCTTTAAATCATTTACACAAACTTATTTCAATGAACGCAATAATCTCGAACTCAATTTTAAAGAGATTGAAACAGCCCATCGACAACTTGATAACCAAATTTTGAATAACGCTTTTTTTCTATATACGAATCAAGACACGGTTAATTCCGCTATTGAACAGGTCTATCAATCCATAGACATACTATTAAACATTCCGTACATGCAAAAAAATCATCCTAAAACGTACGCATTACTGCTTGAACATCGCCGATTGTTTGATAAAAAAGTACAAACCATTTATGATTTTCAGACCGCAAATATTGTTATTAAAAACACGAGTGCCGCACTTTTGGTCGCTGAACAGCATTTATTTAAAGAAACCAAATTAGCAACATCGGCTGATTTGGCTGTTATGGATGCAATCCATCGGATTTCAGGTTCTATATTATTGGCCAAAAATGCGCTTGATCATGAACTCCTCCGTTCTTTAGATACCCAAATTCAAATTCTATCTCGTCACCGTTTTGCCCCTTCAATCGATACTGAAAAAATTGAACGGATGTTTACTCATTTTAAAATTATTCAGGAATTTTTCCCCCGATATGTTGATACATTAGAGTCTATCCAAGAACCAGTCATTATTGCCACATTAAAGAAGTCGGAAAAAGAATTCTTACGAGAATCTGATCATCAACTCCGTATAGTCTCCTATTTTTCATATCTTCTCGTATTCCTATTTATCATTAGTATAGGAATAATTGCCCTATTTTTGGTTCAAACTGAGCGTGAAATCAGAACAGATTCTCTCACACGTCTTAGAAACCGCAAAGCGTATGAAGAAGATCTAAAGCATAGAAGAGGCAGAGTCGCCCTCATTTTGATCAATATTAATAAGTTTAAGCACTATAACGATTTTTACGGTGTCAAAGAGGGAGACCGTCTATTGGTTGAAACAGCAAACCGTATTGAAATCATCCCTTTTTTAGGTCAAAATCCAAGCTATTACCGTTTAGGAGCAGATGATTTTGGTATATTGTTTGAACTCTTTCAAGATGACGATCTTTACACCGTTGCTAAAAGTTTTTTAGATACCTTTCCTGAAACACCGATTTTGATCGATAACGAACCTAGAACACCTTCCATTTCAGTTTCTGCATCTGAACTCTATCCCCTTTTAGAAACAGCTGATATGGCTCTTAAAAATAAAGCCCGCTCAAATCCTACTGTTTATCACGAAGCCCTCAATCTTCACGAAATCATCGCTGAGAATGTTACAAAAGCAAAAGAGCTCAAAGAGGCATTACAAGAAAATCGTGTTGTCCCTTACTACCAACCCATTATGAACTATGCTACAGAAAGTGTTACCAAACACGAGGTATTAGCACGTGTTATTATGAAAGATGCTCAAGTACGCTCTATTTTCCCTTATCTTCGTATCGCGAAAGAATCAAACCTCTACCCAGAGCTTACCCGTACCATTGTGACGAAAAGTTTTGAGGTTATTGCAACTCATAGCGGAGATTTTTCGATCAATCTTACGATTGATGATATTGAAAATCATGAAACTGTAGAGATGTTAGAGGAGTTATTAAATCGCTACCACTCCATTGGAAAACGGATTATATTCGAGATATTAGAGTCTGAAGCTATCGAAAAATATGAGGGAATCGTCAGTTTTATTACAAAGATGCGGACATATGGATGTCGTATTGCAATCGATGATTTTGGAAGCGGCTATTCCAATTTTGCCCGTATTCTGAACCTTGCTATCGATATTATCAAAATAGATGGTTCTTTAATCCGTAATCTCGATACCGATGATAAAGCGATCACAATTGTTCAAACCATTGTTAATTTTACCAAAAGTAGTTCAATCGAAACCGTTGCAGAGTTTGTTCATAATGAGGCAATTGCCCATATTACTGAACAGCTTGGCATCGATGGGGCACAAGGATTTTATTATTACGAGCCCTTAGAATGCCCACTGATGTAACCTAAATTTTAAAGAGTAATATTCTCAATCAATATGACTTTCTCTTCAACCACAATCAACGCATCAATACAATAGTCACTGTTTAGCTTTTTCTTTTGAAGATACGATTGGATAGCACGAAGCAGTTTTTGCAGTTTGGAAGGGGTGATATTATTCACTGCCTGCTCATAGCTAGCGGCACTTTTCACTTCGACAAAATGGATTACATTCTCACGCAGTGCGATAATATCAATTTCGCCGAAGCGGTTATAGACGTTTCGATCGATAATCCGAAAACCGTGTTGCCGTAGATAATTACACCCATGTTCTTCAGCAATATTGCCTTTTGCACGAGTGTGCACTTTTACTCCAAATAGTCGGGTTTCATAACCTCGACTTTAATCGATTTAAAGCGTGCCGTTTTAATCAGTTCATCCGATTCATCTCCAAATAAAAAGTTTATATGACTCTTTGCATGATGAAATGTCGTAAAAAGGGTCCCTTTTTTGACGGTCGAACTCACTTTAACCCGCAGAGGTGCACTTTGACCATACTCACTTTTAAGAACGACAAAATCTTTGTATTCAAAAAAATCTTCGTCCTCTACGCTCACCAGTAACGTATCTTCACTATGGCTACGGCTAAGTTTATCGCACGCATTGGTTTGGGCACCGTTATTGTAATGAACTAAGATACGTCCAGTTGTGAGGTAATAACCATCATGGGTTTTATCCTTCAACAACTCTTCAACTTGACCACGAAGAGCATACTGATGATAATGAAACGACCCTTTTCCATCTTTGGTTCGGAATGTATCGATATGCAATACCGGCAGATCCTCTTCTTGCACCGGCCATTGCAATCCGCGTAAACGATTGGATTCGAGTTTTTCATAACTCGCCCCACCAAAACGCCTCGGTGCATCGATACGTACCCTCTCCCACACATCACGAGAGGTTTTAAATCCAAAATCCTCACCATAGCGTTTGGAGATTTCGGCGATTACCTCCCAGTCATCAGGCATCGTAACATTAATCAGCGGCTGAGAGAGATGGAGACGCCGCTCTGCATTGACGTATACTCCCGTCTTCTCATACGCACTTTTGACTCCGAAGATAATGTCGGCAAATTTGGTAATCTCATTATCAAAAAGCTCATTCATCACTAAAAGATCAAGGGTGTCCAATGCCGCATGGATTTTGGTTTGATTCGGATGGATATGGGCGATGTCTTCACTGATATTATAGAGAGCTTTGATTTTCCCCTCTACCATCGCATTGATCAGCTCTGGGGTCATCATCCCTACCTCTTTAGGCGGTTGATAATCGGGAGCGTAATACGGCAACATTCCAACATCACAGGTTCCCTGAACATTGTTCTGCCCTCGAAGCGGCATTAATCCAGCTCCACGTTTACCGATATTTCCGGTCAACATTGCGAGATGGGTAATCGCCATAACCGCATACGAACCGTCTAAATGTTCCGTAATTCCAAGCCCCCAGAAAAAGAGACTCTTACGGGTCGCATATTTGCGGGCAACGGTTCGAATATCCTCTACCAACGATTCATATCCCGCTATCTGAAGCAAATAGTCTGGGTTGGCATAGGGATCATTAAGGATAGAATTTTTATACGCTTCAAACCCTTTGGTTCTCGTATCTACAAACTCACTATTGACCAAATTCTCTGAGAGGATAACATATGCCAACATATTGAGAACCATTAGATTGGCTTCATAGGGGATACTTAGATGGTTTGTTGCTGATTTGGAGAGTTGAATTCGACGAACATCCAAGACGGCAAGCTCAACATCACCATTTTTAATCACATCAAGCATACGGTTGGCGACGATCGGATGCCCTTCGGTGGTATTAGACCCCATTACCACCATATACTCGGTTTCGTAGATATCATCAAATGGGTTGGTCATCGCCCCCTCACCGATCGTCGTACGCATTCCCTTGAGAGAGGGGGAATGGCAAACACGAGCACAGTTATCGACATGAGGAGAACCGACTACGTGGCGGGTAAAGTGCTGAAAGAGATAAGAACTCTCACAACTGGTACGTGCTCCGCCGATTGCGGCAAAACTATGTGAACCGTGCTCATCCGTAATGGATTTGAGTTTACGTGCGACGAGTTCATAAGCACTCTCATAACTGATCTCATAAAAATCGTGATCAACCGGTTCGAGATAATCCATATCCAGATCAGCAAACAAAGCACTATTTTTGGCTAAAAAAGACTTACGTACGCGAGCATTACGGAGACGTTTAGGATGGGTAACGAAATCCCATCCCTGTTTTCCTTTAATACAAAGTCTCCCTTGAGAGACTAACCCCTCTTCTTTGGCAAAGATTTTTTGGATTTTATTATCTTCCACTTCAGCGGAAATATCGCATCCCACACCGCAATAGGTACAAACGCTGTCGATAACCATTCGGATATTTCCTTGATAGTACGGGTTATGCACCCTTTTTAAAATTAGTGAAGTTTACTATGATGTCTCTTAAGGACTGCGGAAGCAAAGAGACAATACGAATCATTAAGGCAAATCTAAAAGGAAAAGCATACCGAATCTTTTTTCGTTCAATCGCATGGGTAATTCGCGCAACCCCTTTTTCAGTAGACATATAAAATGGCATTTTGAAGTGATTCTTTTGTGTCATCTCCGATTCGATAAATCCTGGCAGTATCGTAATGACGGTAATTCCATACGGTTTTAACTGATAATGCAACCCTTCCGCATACGCATTGAGTGCTCGTTTGGAACTGCTATAGGCGATAGAGGTGGGCATCGTAAACAACGACGCGAGCGACGAGATAAAAACGATCTCACCCTTTTTTTGTTCCATAAGTTTCGGAATAATTGGTTCCAATAGGGCATGGATACTCAAAAAATTGGTTTTAAAAAGCCTCTCAAAATCTTCAAACGGTGTTACACCTCCACCGTGTCCGACCGATACTCCCGCATTGAGGATGATCCGATCTATCGGTTGTTCACTCAAGTGCTCTGCGATCTCTCTCATCCACTCAAAATTATTGACATCGGCGATGATCATCTCCACCTCGGCACCCCTGTCTCGACACCGTTGTGCAACATCACTCAAACGATCTTCTCTGCGGGCAATCAACACCAATCTATTTTCATGTGTTGCGTAGTGCAGAGCTAACGCCTCGCCCAATCCACTACTGGCACCGGTGATCATGATGCGCATCAAAACCCACTTATCAAAAAATCGACGGCAGCAATAATCTCACCCCGTTTTCCTGATAATGATGCTACCCTCTCTCCCAACAATGCCCTCTCAATCCCAGCCATCTCTTGAGTCATCAATACAACACTTTTCTCTTCGATCACAACTATCGGATTAAGATGTTCCAATGCTTTTGCTTTGGTTGAGAATGGGATAACCACACATGTCGAGAGATGATTTAATAATTGGGCTTGAATCTCGATGAGATACGGTAGCTCTTCGGATGTACTTGGATTTGTATTACGATAAACATCAAACTGCGCCATTAGAATCGTCTCAATCCGTGACTAAAAACACCTCTTCGCTCGATTGTATGATTATAATCTTGAATCGCCTCGCGGTTCTCTTGTAACCATAACTCTTCTTTGCAACGTGCTACTTTATCCGCTAATACCTCTTCGAGTGACTGCGAAAGATTAATCCCGAGTTCTTTTGCTTGCTGAAGAAGCTCACTATTAATACTGAGATTTGCCGCTTTTTTAGGGGCATTTGGGTTATAAATCGCCGTCATTGCATTCTCCATGCGCATAATATATACGCATTATAACATGAAAATTTATACGGTGATTATGTGAATTTTAAGCCTCTTTAATACCTATTTATGAACCAAAAAAGGGTATTTTTTATCTTCAAAAATGAGTGCAAAATTTATATTTAATGCCATGTATCTTGGTAGCACATTCTTTTGTCAGAGCTAATGGTACACCCGCAAATGCGGGAGAGGATTAATGTGAAGGGGTGTTGATCATCCAGATCGAAAATACATCGAGATAATCCCAAAACGATTGGATGTATTCGGGGTTTACCCCTTCTGCTTCCAGTGCGGGGAGTAATACACCGTAAAATTCGAGCCATCTTTGGCGTCCGTGTTCATCGATACGAAACGGTGCATGACGACCTACCATACGGGGTTCACCACGACTTTGAGCGAAGAAATCGGGTCCTCCGCAGATTTGGATTAGAAAATCGGCGGCGTGTTTTTTGGCAGCTGCAAAATCTTCTTCGTCATTTACAGGGAATAAAAACGCAATGTCGCTGTTACGAATCATCTCATAATGATCATCGACTAATTTGCGAAAACGCTCTTCACCCACTTGGAAAAAGAATCCCGGGTGGGGTTTGGTAACGGGAGGGCGAACCCCTAGAGCACCGTCGGTAATTTTAAGTTCAAGCATGATGATCCTCTGCGTATATTTGAGACACATTCTAAAGAGAAGATGAAAAGAAACTCCTTAAAGAATCTATTTCCTCCTCTTTTTAGGTGATGATTTGTATAATTGAAACATAATTTAATGGTGGAGACGAATAATGGATGCACACGTTTGGATGGGGTCAAGTCAGGTTGTAACTTCCTGTTACATGGAGCGTCTCAGCCCATATGACGGACGTGTTGTTTCACGCGTGGCGCAGTGCAGTGCAGAGGATGCTCATCAGGCACTTAATATCGCCAAACGTGTCGCAAAATCTGCGAAAAAAACTCCACTCCATCAGCGATGCGCATGGTTGTTGGATGTTGCCTCTAAACTCCGCCAACAGCGTGAAGAATTTGCAAACGTTTTGTGTGGTGAGGTAGGAAAACCGATCACCTACGCACGTATCGAAGTGGATCGATGTATCGAGACGATCACCCTCTCCGCCGAGACGATGCGTACCATGCACGGTGAGACGATCAACACCGACGCGATGAGTAGTGGACGTAAAGCTCATGCGTATTGGCGTCGTGAGCCGGTGGGTGTGGTTGTCGCGATTACTCCGTTTAACTTCCCGCTCAATCTAGTCGCCCATAAACTTGCACCCGCATTGGTCGCGGGAAATACAGTCGTTTTAAAACCGACCCCCGAAGCTCCTCTTTGTGCTTACAAACTAGCACAACTTTTTATTGAAAGTCCCTTTGCAACGCCTGATGCACTGAGTGTCGTTTACGGTGACGCCGAAGTGGGAAGTGCGTTGGTAGGCAGTGACATCCCCCGTGTCATCAGTTTTACCGGATCGGTAAGTGTGGGCAATATCATTACAAAAAGTGCAGGGATTAAAAAAGTTTCTTTAGAACTCGGCGGTAATGCGGCAACTTATATCGATACGAGTGCTGAGCTTGATTATGCCGCTGCGCGTTGTGCTATCGGAGCGTTTGTCAACTCAGGGCAAGTGTGTATTTCGCTCCAGCGTATTTACGTGGATAGTTCTATTTATGATAGATTCGCCCAAAAGATGGCAGAAGCTACCGCAAAACTTGTTGTCGGTTCGCCGTACAATGATGATACTTTTTTAGGACCGCTCATCAACGATGAAGCGGCTGAGCGAGCAATGAGCTGGGTGGAGAGTGCGATGGAAGAGGGGGCTCGTCCCCTGACACCGCCGCACCGTGAAGGGCGAATTTTTTATCCGTGTGTTATGGCGGACGTGACCGAATCGATGAAGATCGTTTGTGAAGAGGTATTTGCCCCCATTGTGAGTTTGGTGCGGGTGAATGGAATCGATGATGCAATAGAGCGTATGAACAACTCACCATATGGATTGCAGTTTTCGGTTTTTACCAATAATTTAGCACATGCGACCAAGGCGATTGATGAACTCGATGCAGGTGGGGTCGTTATCAACGATATGCCGACATTGCGTTTTGATATTCAGCCTTATGGCGGTGTGAAACTCAGCGGTGTCGGACGTGAAGGTCCCCGTTTTGCCATCGAAGAGTTTACGGAAATAAAATCCATTGTGATTTTGTAATCTAAGTCGTCATCCTGAACTTGATTCAGGATCTTATATTGGATGCTGAATCAAGTTCAGCATGACAGGATAAATTTATAAACTAAGGAATGTAAGTATGTTAGAAGTAGGAAGTGTATCTCCCGATTTTTGTTTGAGTAACCAAGACGACGTAGAGATTTGTTCTCGCGATTTGCGCGGTAAATGGATCGTATTGTATTTTTATCCGAAAGACTCTACTCCGGGGTGTACTACCGAAGCGTGCGAGTTTAGTACAGCGATGGATGAGTATGACGATATGGGGGCAATTATCCTCGGTGTGAGTGCCGATAGTACCAAATCCCACCGTAACTTTATCGAGAAAAAATCACTCGAAATCACCCTCCTCAGTGACCCGACGACGCAGATGATGCAAGACTACGGCGTATGGGCGATGAAAAAGAATTATGGTAAAGAGTATATGGGTATCGTCCGCTCAACGTACATTATCGATCCAAAAGGGGTTGTAAAAGCGGCATGGACGAACGTGAAAGTAAAAGATCATGTGGCAAAAGTGAAAGAGGAATTGGCCAAACTAGTTGGATAGTTTTCACCTCTCCGTTCGCCCTGAGCTTGTCGAAGGGTAAACGGTTTTCGTACATGGTTCGACAGGCTCACCACGAACGAAAAATATAGGTTTAGAATTTATAGCGGATATAAGCTCTGATATCTTGCGCTTTATCAACAACTATAGAACCTGCACCTGCTCCGATTGCTTGACTCTTACTCATAGGTGTACCTGTTACACTTCCAAAAAATCCGTTGCTTCCTGTATAATCGTAATCAATATAGGTATAGCGGAGTTGGAATGTCAGAATATCATCGATTAACGGTTCGGTGAAATAGAGTTCATAGGCATCTCCCCGTGCGGCGATTTTAGAACCAATCAAAGTATCTTCACCGTAGGTAATCGGACGCCAGAAATTGGAACCATGGTTAAATTCAGCTCCCCATCGTCCCTCGTCGCTGATAAGGGATGGGATTTGGGTTCCGATCCAGTAGCTGTAACCAGTTTGTCTTTCTGTAGAGCCTACCATTCCCCCTTTCCCATCGTAAGGGTCTGTTTTGGACATTGCTCCGCTGATAAAAACGGTAGTATCATCCAAAAATTTGCTCCAGTTATCGCCAATCCCGTTGATCATGGTAAAGGCGGTTGCGGTATGAAGCCCTCCTACGGTTTTTATTGCCCCTTCAGCACTTTGATCGATCATGTTGTTGGCATAGGTGTATTGAAATCCAGTGCTGTATTGTTTGTCATCGTAAGGGACAGCGATGATTCCGACCATATCCATATTGTTTGTTTGAGTAGAACCGTTCCCTGAATAAGGTGTTCTGGAAAATCGCGGTTCTGCTTCACTCATCCCGCGTCCAGCACAAAATTTAATATAAGACCCATTTAATCCGATCAATTCTTCAGTACCGAATTTCGCACTGGCACCGTCGAATTCTATATTAATTGTATGGGCAAGAGGTGATGATGTTTCGACATCGTCACGAAAATTAATGAGATGTCCTTCAGTTGAAGGGCGGCGACCGATACTAAACGTCCATGGAACATCGGTACCCATAAACTCATCATCATTATAGAAAAAATATGCCGAACGAACGCGGAGGGTATCGTCATAAGCTGCTTCACTGCTAATCGAGTCAAATCCCTCTGCCCCAGTATTAGCTGTTGTTGCACGTTGACCGAACGTTTTATTATAAGCGAGTTGCCCGATAAAACTAAGATTTTTTGTTGCCGCGTAACTCATATTGAGCCACAAACGGTTGCTGAAAAGGGTATCGTTTTTTTTTGTTGAACCGTTTGCCATTTTATAGTTGATATTGTCGATACTGGTACGGAAATCAACCCCAAATTTGAGATTGTTTCCGTTTGTTTTTTTATTCAAATCATCGATTTGATCTTGCATCTCTTCAAGGTTTTCATTTACTTTACTTACACTAACCACTTCTTTTTTTGAATTGATAGTAGTTGGATTATGAAATTGCGTGCTCAGTTTTAAATTTTCTGCTTTAATAGCATGTAACTCGGCTTTTAGAGATGCCATCTCTTTTTCCATTTTTTCAAACCGTTCCATCAAGTCATCATTTGCTAATGCGTTTGTTATGAGCAATGTAGCAGTGACAACAGAACTTAGGATTCGTTGAGTCATTATTTCCCTTTATTTTAATGCCTTTGCATTAGTTGTGGGTGATACTAACAAAAATTATATAAAAGTAATTATAGTATGACTAAGAACATAACAAGCGTTAATATTAAATACAGCTAAATTTAAGAGCCATTTCAGTACAATCCGCCCGATTTTCTCTCCTCTTTATTACAGACGTGGGAAAAAATTCGCAAGCGATCACGCGGTTCTCGTGCACCCGATGCATCATCGGCTCTGTAAGCATTCGCCCAAGACAACGAAGAACAAACTATTTTTACACAGGAGTTATCACTATGGTAACAATGAAAGACCTTTTAGAATGTGGTGTACACTTCGGTCACCAAACACGTCGTTGGAATCCGAAAATGAAAAAATACATTTTCGGTGTTCGTAAAAACATTTACATCATCGATCTTCAAAAAACATTGCGTTATTTCCGCAATGCGTATCAACAAGTGGTTGATGCTGCGGCTGAGGGACAAACTGTCCTTTTCGTAGGAACCAAAAAACAAGCGCGCGTTGCGATCCGTGACGCGGCAGTTGCTTGTGGTATGCCATACGTTGACAACCGCTGGTTGGGTGGAATGTTGACAAACTTCCCAACAATCCAAAAATCAATTCGTAAACTTGACATCATCGAAGAGATGCAAGCAAACGGACAAATCAACCTTTTGACTAAAAAAGAAGCGTTGATGATGAATCGTCAAAAAGAAAAATTGATTGCATACCTCGGTGGTATCCGTCATATGAAAACATTGCCTGACATGATGTTCGTTATCGATGCGGTAAAAGAACACATCGCGGTTCAAGAAGCTCGTAACCTCGGTATCCGTGTTGTTGCACCACTTGATACTAACTGTGATCCAGATGTTATCGACATTCCAATCCCTGGAAATGACGATGCGATCCGCTCTATCCAACTTTTCTGTAAAGAAATGGCAGAAGCGATCAACGAAGGTAAAGCACTTCGCAACGGCGGAAACGACGAAGCGGTAGCAGACGAAGAAGTTGCAGCGGAAGTTGCAGTTGAAGCGGCTGTCGAAGAAGTAGCAGTAGTAGCAGAGGAAGCGTAATCATGGCAGAAGTTACAGCAGCGATGGTAAAAGACCTCCGCGCAGCGACTGATGCGCCGATGATGGATTGTAAAAAAGCCCTCACTGAGTGTGATGGCGACATGGAAAAAGCAAAAGAATTTTTGCGTGACCGTGGTATGGCGCAAACTGCTAAAAAAGCGGATCGCGTAGCAGCTGAGGGACTTTTGGGTCTTAAAGTTTCCGATACATTCGCATCTGCGTCTTTGGTAGAAGTTAACTCTGAAACCGATTTCGTTGCGAAAAATGACGGTTTCATTAACCTCGTCGGTAACACAGCGGCACACGTATTTACTACGGGTGTAAGCAGTGTTGAAGAGTTGAACGAAACATCATACGAGAGTGCTACTTTTACAGAGTACTTTACGTCTCAAGTAGCACGTATCGGTGAAAAAATCGTAGTACGTCGTTTTGCAACTCTCAATGCAGGTGCAAACGGATGTGTTAACGGTTACGTTCACTCAAACGGACGTGTCGGTGTCCTCGTAGCAGCAACCTGTTCTGACGCAAAAGTAGCTGAAGCACTTGCTCCGATGCTTAAAAACGTTGCAATGCATGCTGCAGCGATGAAACCGACGACATTGACCTCTAAAGATTTCGATCCTGCATTCGTAGAAGCGGAAACTATCGGTCGTATCGAAGCGATCAAAACTGAGAACGAAGAGTTAGCGCGTTTGAAAAAACCACTCAAAAACGTTCCACAATACATCTCAGCATCACAATTAACTCCTGAAGTTATGGCTGCAGCTGAAGAAGCGATCAAAGCTAAATTGCTCGCTGATGGCAAACCGGAAAAAATCTGGGCAAACATTATCCCAGGATCATTGGCTCGCTTCGTAGCGGACAATACAACTTTGGATAAAGAGCTTGCACTTTTGGATCAAAACTACGTTATGGATGATTCTATGACGGTTGCTGAAGCGATTACTAAAGAGGCTGCTAAACATGGCGGTACTGCTGAAATCGTCGAATTCGTTAAATACGAAGTCGGAGAAGGCTTAGAGAAAAAAGTTGACAACTTCGCAGAAGAAGTCGCTGCTCAAATGGCGTAAGGGGGTAACCCTTAGATCCTGAATAAATTTCAGGATGACGATAAAAATTTCGTCATTGCGGACTTGATCCGCAATCTGCTCTTTTTCCCCTTTATTAATCTAATTTCCTTTATAATTCCCCTATGACACTTTTAAAAGCAACCTCTTTATCGCACCATTTTGATTATCCTCTTTTCGTAGATATCAATCTTACGCTCAATGCTGGAGAATCCATCGCGATTGTAGGTGTTAGTGGCAGTGGCAAATCGACACTGCTGCATGTCCTATCTTCTTTGCTGAAACCTAACAGCGGAAATGTCGAATTGTTTGGAAAAGATATTTATGCATTGGATGATAAAGAACTTGTAACATTACGTCGAAATGACTTGGGGATTATTTATCAGAGCCATTATCTTTTTAAGGGGTTTAGTGCCTATGAGAATCTTGAAGTGGCGGCACTTTTGGCACAGCAATCGATCGATCTGAATTTATTGAAGCGCTTAGGGATTGAGAATGTAATTTCTCAAAAAGTGACCGAACTCTCTGGTGGTCAGCAACAACGTGTTTCGATTGCCCGTGTCCTCTCTAAAAAGCCCAATTTGATTTTTGCCGATGAGCCGACGGGAAATCTTGATCATGCAACAGCACTTGAAGTAATGGATATTTTTGAAGATTATTTAGTAGAACACAGTGCAGCTATGGTACTAGTAACCCATGATGAGTCATTGGCCTCACGATGTAAATATATTTATCGTATGCAAAACGGTATATTAAAACAAGCGTAGATTATGGAGTGGGCAGAAATTTTTAGTGAAGGACGGACGATAGCTTTCCTTTTGCTTTTTACCCGATTCAGTGCTCTTTTTATGGCAGTACCAATATTTTCTCATGCGAATATTCCTATATCGATTAAAGCGGCAATGGCATTTTTCTTTACCGTCTTTTTTTTCGGTGCCGTCCCTCCGTTGAATATTCCTACGGATGCCCTCTCTCTAACCGTTGCTATTTTAGGTGAAATGCTTTTTGGGCTTGCGGTAGGGACTGTTTTGCAATTAGCATATCATGTTATTACATTCGCAGGTGGGCAAATTTCGTTTATGATGGGATTTTCACTTGCGTCTGCAATTGACCCTCAGTCGGGGGTATCGATGCCGATTATTAACCAATTCCTAGCTTTACTTGCACTTATGGTCTTACTTATTTTTGATTTACACCATTGGATTCTTTTATACGCATCGGCTTCAATTTCTGCGGTTCCTCTAGGGGGATTTATGATGACATCGTCACTCTTTCAATACATCATGCATGCCATGACCAATATGTTTGTGGTAGGATTTATGATTGCATTTCCGATTACAGCACTATCGATGTTAGCGGATCTTATTTTTGGAATGTTAATGAAAACTATGCCTCAATTTAACCTTTTGGTAATCGGAACACCGATAAAAATTGCGGTTTCGTTTGTAGTGTTGATGGCGACACTGGGTGCAACTTTGTTGATTGTTACCGCTCAAACCCAAGATGCCTATAATTATCTCGAAAAACTATTCTAAATAATTGATTGAATATTTTAGCATTTAATTTTTTTTTAGTTACAATGATGTCATTTAGCTTTTGATAGAGTCAGAACATATTTTAGAGGGGTAGCAATGAAGATTTTGCTTTTTAACGATAATCCGGTAGTCCGAAAGTTGGTAGCTCTCAGTGCACAAAAAACGAAAGACGATTTAAGTGTAGTGTGGTCTATGGATGAGATTGAAGAGGGCAAATACGATTTGCTCATTATCGATGATGCACTCTATAGTGATGAGATATTTGAATCTTTGGATGAAAAAATAGGTGCTAAGTGCAAGCTTCTGATGGCGACACGAGGTAATGAAATCCCGCAAGGGTTTAATCATGTGATTAATAAACCGTTTCTGCCCACTGATTTGGTAGATATGTTTGTTCAAATTCAGAAAAAATTAGTTGGCACTTCGAATGTCAAAGAAGATAAACTGGATGAACTCTCACACGCAACGCCGGTCTATTCCATTAATTTGGAAGATACTTTACCTGACATTGAATGCCATGAAGATGGTTCATTAAATATGGATACTTTGGAATCTGTAGAAGATGATTTTGATTTTGGTAGCTTAGACGATTTTGATGAAAAGCTTCCGGAAACGGCCATTTTGGATCATGAAGAGGTTCAAGAGGTTCAAGGGCTTTTGGATGATTCTGATGAAGAGGGGATAGAGGATAATAGTTTAGTTCAAAGTCTTGAAGATTTTATCTTGCCAGAGGAAGATGAACTTCAAGAAGAGATAAGTAAAGATGACACTTTTGATGAAGTTCTTGTCCCCGAAGAGATTCAAGATGAAATATTGAATTTCGATGATATTTTAGAAGATGAAATAGTGAATCTTGAGGAAGAAAAACCGAATAAAGATCTTTTGGATGAGGATGCTTTTGCGGATATTGAATTTCCATCATCTTTTGAAGAGGGGAACCCTCTTGAGGAAGAAGAACTTTTACCACTAAATGAAGATGTTGGATATGATGAAGTATCTGACGTTGACAAGAATCAATTGGATGAGGAAGATATCGCGTCTCTTATGGATGATGAACCATTAAATCATTTAGAGGATAACATTGAAGAAGCAGTGAGTGGATTAGAGAGTGAGGAGTTGGGCCAAGAGTTGGTTCCAAATGACTTTGGGCTCGATTTCGAGGATGATTTGATGGAAGAGTTAGACGTTAAAAACGAAGAGGTTCCAGTAGTCGAGACGTATCATGAAAGCGGTTTTGACGAGTTGGATATGCTTGATGAAAAAGAATTGAAACGGGCTGTTGGAGAAGAGGTAGAAGAGGATGAATATGAAGCTTTAGTAGGAGATGAAGAGATTGAGACGGGCATTGACGATGAAGAGGTAATTACCGAGGATGTGATAGAAGAACCGAATGCACATGAATCTGCTCCAAAGGCTCAAGGGGTTGAAGCACTTCAAGCTCTACTTAAAGCACTTTCAAATGAAGATGTTTCAGCATCGCTTAAGGGGATGAATATCAGTATTAATATTAATTTTGGAAATGAAAAGTGAATCGTCACAGTGGTGCAATTTTAGTATTATCAGGACCTAGCGGAGCAGGAAAAAGTTCATTAATCGCTAAGATAGCGGATCATATCGGTCCGACCTACTTTTCAATCTCGACGACGACTAGGATCATTCGTGAGGGAGAGATTGATGGTGTCCATTATCACTTTGTAAGTGTTGAAGCGTTCAAACAAGAGATTGAACAAGAGATGTTTTTAGAATATGCGGTCGTTCATGGTAATTATTACGGAACATCGTTAGGCGCAGTTAAAAAAGCCCTCAAAGAGGGTAAATTGGTGATTTTTGATATCGATGTCCAAGGACATGATGCAGTACAAAGCCGCCTGAGTGATATTACTACATCTGTTTTTATTACAACACCTACGCTTGAAGAGCTCAAAAGACGGCTTCATAACCGCTCAACCGATAGTGAAGAGGTTATTGGAAAAAGAATAGATATGGCAAAACGGGAAGTTCAGCGGATCAGTGAATATGATTTTCTAGTGGTTAATGATAACCTAGAAGAAGCATCAGAAATTTTGATCTCAATTGCTAAAGCGGCACGAATGAAGATACCGACGCTACAAATAAACGAGTTTGTCCAAGCATGGGAAATTTCGTAGAACCTTTTGCGTTGATGAATTGATCAAAATACGTTATACTTACCCACTTAATTTTACATAAGGAACTCACCTATGAGTATGCCAAGCGGAACTGAATTATTATTGATTTTTGGAATTGTTATTTTGTTATTCGGAGCTAAAAAAATTCCTGATCTTGCCAAAGGTATCGGACAAGGGATTCGTAATTTCAAAAAAGAGATGAAAGAGGATGAAACTGTAGCTACTACAACTCCGACAGAAGCTCCAAAGCAAGTTGATACAACAGCATCGACAACGGTAGAAACACCTAAAACTACCACACAAGCGTAAGCCTTGAAACAGCGAGTCTCTGCGCTGTTGCGCGATAAATTCAATTGTGACGTTATCCTCGAAAAACCGAAAGATCGCTCTTTCGGTCACTTCGCTACCCCTATTGCATTTTCCCTTGCTAAAGAGCTTCGAAAATCTCCTATGGCTATTGCCGAAGAGATCGCAACCTCGTTCAATGAGAGCGAAATGTTCGGTGCAGTGGAATCGGTCAAAGGATATATCAACTTTCGTCTCTCCGAATCGTTTTTGGACGAGTACGCTTCATGGGCGTTGAACCACGGAGAACAATTCGGAAGCAGTGATAAAAAAGGGACAATTCTCCTCGAATTCGTCAGTGCGAATCCGACCGGACCGCTTCATATCGGGCACGCTCGCGGAGCGGTTTATGGGGATACGATTCTCCGACTCGGTCGTCATTTAGGCTACGATATTACGGCGGAGTATTACGTCAATGATGCGGGTAATCAAATCGATTTACTCGGGGTATCCTTACAACTCGAAGGGCGCAGTTCTTTGTTGGGTGAGAGTGTCGAATGGCCAGAGAAATACTATCGCGGTGAGTATCTCAGTGACTTAGCCCGTGAGGTTGTAGAGCTTTTCGGTGAAGATGCGCTTCGCGACGAGAGTCGTCAAAAAGAGTTGGCACTTTGGGCAAAAGATAAAATTTTAGCCCTTATCGTGGATGATTTGGCGGCGATCAACGTCCATTTCGATACGTTTGTCGGTGAAGCCTCCCTCTACAGTGAGTGGGATCGCGTTATGGCAAAAATGGGGGAGGGTGTTTATACCAATGAGGGGAAAACCTTTATCCGATCCTCCGATCTCGGTGATGACCATGACCGTGTCGTGGTACGTGAAGACGGACGTCCGACCTACCTCGCGGGAGATATTATCTACCATAACCAAAAGTTTGAGCGAGGATTCGAGGATTACATCAATATCTGGGGTGCGGATCACCACGGCTATATTTCCCGTGTGAAAGCGGCGATCACCTTTTTGGGATACGATTCGGAAAAACTAGAAGTGCTCCTCTCTCAAATGGTGAGCTTGCTCAAAGACGGCGAACCGTTTAAAATGTCCAAACGTGCGGGGACCGTTATTCTAATGAGTGACGTGGTTGAAGAGATCGGGGCAGAAGCGTTACGCTTTATGTTCGCCTCTAAAAAGTGTGATACGGCGCTCGAATTTGACATCGAAGAGCTCAAACGCCAAGACAGCTCGAATCCGATCTACTATATCCAATACGCCCATGCCCGTATCCAGACGTTGATTGCGAAAAGCGAAAAAAGCATGGATGAGATTATGGCTTCCCATTTGCACGGGTTAAGTGCGGATGCGGATGGATTGTTGTTTGAAGCGTTATTGTTGCCAGAGATCATTGAGGATGCGTTCGAATCGCGCCAAGCGCAAAAACTTCCCGATTATCTCAAAGTGTTAGCGAGTAGATTGCATAAATTTTACTACGATACCCGAATCATCGGCACCGAAGATGAAGCGAAGCTATTAAAACTTCTCCTTGTCGTTGCCCTCTCGATTAAAACAGGACTTTCACTTCTTGGAATCCAAGCTAAAGATCGAATGTAAAAAATTCGACTTTTAGCTACTGTTTACCCTAATAACCGCGTTACATTTTGTTGAAGTATATCATTTTGATGAGCAATAGTGATTTGAGTCATATCGAGTTTTAGATTATCTTGATGAAAATCTTTGATAGTATTTAACATATCGGTGTCGGATATTTGACTTTTCGCAGCAGATGTAGTGCTAATTTGCTCTAGCATGGAATTGGTTGCACTGATAAAACTGTTAGTAGTCGATCCGATATCCGATCCTGCCTGCGACAAAGAGTCCCTGTATGCTTGGAGACTCTCTTGATTCTCAATAGATAGTTCTGTAGGGGAGAGCGCAGGGATAGAAGTTGATATATTCCCTTCACCCAATGAAACGGTTGAATTGCTTCCAAATAGAGACTTTCCGTTGAAACTGCTACTGTCAATACTTTCTTGCATCGATTTAACAGTACGGCTAAAGTCATTTTGAAGTGTCTCTTTTTGAGATGTGTTGAGTGTGTCATTATTATAACGGATACTGAGGTCACTTAACGTTTGGGTTTGATCAGAGAGAGAGTTAAGGGTTCCTCCTGCAATCTGCATCATCGAAATACCGTCATTTGCGTTCATGAGACCTTGAGATGCCGAAGAAATTTGACTTTGTAAGATATTTGCAATCGTGCGCGAAGCACTATCTTCCATCCCTAATTGTACAGCAGTACCAATTTTTTCGAGAGTTCTATCTCTCTTTGATGTCTCAGTATTTATTTGCGGGAATGGGTTAACTTGAGTACTTAATGTCATAGTAATACCTCTTTTCATCTCTATTAGAGCTAGGATATCACGGTATAGATTAAGAAATGATAATTTTTTCACAATAAATCTGTATCTGAGCAATGCTATAATTCGCTTATGGTAATAACAGCGTTAGGAGCAAAAATGATCAAAGTAGCGGCAGTGCAAATGCAGATGAGCGGGGATAGAAATGCCAATATCCTCAAAGCTGAATCGATGGTGCGTGAAGCGGCAAAAAATGGCGCCAATATCATTTTGATCCCTGAACTTTTTGAGGGGCACTATTTTTGCAAAGATATGGACAAAAAGTATTTTGAATGGGCGCAACCGCTACAAAATAATCCCCTCATCGCTCATTTCAGCGCGTTGGCGAAGGAACTGGGGGTTGTATTGCCGATCAGCTATTTTGAGCGTGACGCAAAACGTTATTTTAACTCACTCGTCATGATCGATAGCGATGGTACCGTGATGGAAAACTACCGTAAAACCCACATCCCCGATGGTCCGGGGTACGAAGAGAAATTTTACTTTGAGCCGGGGGATACGGGATTCAAAGTGTGGAAAACCGCGTTTGGAAATGTCGGAGTCGGCATCTGCTGGGATCAGTGGTTCCCTGAAACGGCGCGCTCACTTACCCTCATGGGGGCGGATATGATTTTCTATCCGACGGCTATCGGAAGCGAACCCGAAATCGGAGTTGATTCGGCATCGCACTGGCAGCGGGTACAGATGGGGCACTCTGCGGCGAATATCATCCCCGTGATAGCCGCCAACCGTATCGGTGAAGAAGTCGGTGAGAGCTGTACTTTGACCTTTTATGGCTCTTCGTTCATCACTGATCACACAGGTGCAAAGGTTGTCGAAGCATCGCGTGACAAAGAGGAGATTCTCTACAGCGAGTTTGATCCTGTATCTATACGTGAACACCGCCACTATTGGGGTCTTGTTCGCGATCGCCGTCCGGAGTGTTACGGGAAAATTATTGAAAGATAAAGGACTGTTTTCTTGAAATTACAAAAGTTATCTATCACCGGTTCAGGAATTGTCTTAATTTCGATGCTGCTTAGTTTTGTATCGATCTGGCAAGTCAAAAATGCTTATGATGCAGCCAATATTGCACAAGAAAACCGTCAAAGTGCAATGAATACCGTAAATGATTTTCGTTTGCAAATGTATCAGCTTAATAAAATGCTGACTGCTTATATTTCAACAGCAGAACCTAAATATTTACTCTATTATTATGATTCATTGGCTATTCAAGATGGGATAAAAGCACCACCAAAACTCTATAAATCATCTATTTATTGGGATCAAGTTATAGCTGAAGAGATTCTTCATGTTATGCCGAATCGGGGCACATCTTTATCGATAGCCACAAAAATGAAACAACAAAAATTTAGCTATGCCGAGCTAAATACTTTAAAAAATATCTTTAGCATCACGCAAAAAACTAAAAAAATAGAACAAATTGCTTTTGCTGCCACCCAAGGACTTTATGATTCAAAAAATAAAAGGTTTGTAGAAGATGGTCATGCTGATTTGAAATTTGCAGCCAGTTTGATTTATGGAAAAGAATATCGGATATTGAATTCACAGTTAAGTCAAGAGATTGATAAACTTGTTGTTCAGACAGATAATCGAACACATAAAATGGTAATTACGGCTACAACACAACTTTCACATTGGCTTTCATTAGCCATTATATTCATTGTATTAACGGTACTTGTAACACTTGGCTTTTTATTGATGTTCAAGAAAGTTATTTTATCTCCTATTGATAGATTAACCAATGCAACAACTAATATAGCCCATGGAGATTACCGCTTTAGACTTGACCCATCACAATGGCTAGTTGAACTCAAGCAACTCGGTTTAACATTTAATCTTATGGCGGAAGATATTGCCAATGATATTTCTAATAGAGAAAAAAACCGTTTAGAACTTGAAGAAGCAAAAAAAATTGCAGAGAATGCAACTAAGGCCAAATCAATGTTTTTGGCCAATATGAGCCATGAAATTCGAACTCCCATGAATGCAATTATAGGCATGTCGTACTTAGCACTTCAGTCTGATCTCAATCCAAAACAAAAAGAGTTTATTGAACAAGTTAATTTTTCAGCGAAATCATTACTTGGGATTATTAATGATTTATTAGATTTTTCAAAAATTGAAGCAGGAAAAATGACGATAGAAACATTACCGTTTAATCTCAATGAATTTCTCCAAAATACAATAAAACTGCATCAATATCAAGCGGATGAAAAAGAGATTATTTTGAATTATGAACGAGAAAATAGTTCTGTTTTAAATGATGCAACAGTAGTAATTGGCGATACTTTGAGAATATCCCAAATACTTAATAATCTGCTTTCTAATGCTATTAAATTCACACATCAGGGGTATGTAAAATTATCAACTCGTACATATACGGTAGATGAGAAAAATATCAGAGTTTGTTTTACAGTTGAAGATAGTGGGATAGGGATGAATGAAGAACAACAATCGAGATTATTTCAAGAATTCTCACAAGCCAATAGCTCAACAACTCGTCACTATGGTGGAACGGGTTTAGGGCTTGCAATTAGTAAAAATTTAGCTGAGCTCATGGATGGAAGTATCAAAGTTGAAAGCGAAGAAAAAAAAGGAAGTAAATTTATTTTAGAACTTCCTTTTGAAATTTCTTTGATAAACCAAGATTCATTAATTTTACAGAGTGGTCATAATAACGTACAAGAGATTAATGCAAAAATAAATATTCATGAAACCACCGATGTTGATTGTAAAGATTTATTTGTTAAAAATAATGATAGTATTCTATGGCTTAATGAGTTTAAACAATTACTGGAAGAGAGTGATTTTGATGCTATTGAGCTATGGGAAAGTAATAAACAATCGTTAGAAAATAAACTTGGTAATGAAAAGATAAAAAAGATCTCAAAAGCTCTTGTTAATTTTGACTTTCAAAATGCAATTATACTTATAAAAGAAACCACCCTATGAAATTTGATTCTAAAAAAACGATACTCATTGTTGACGATACTCCTGCTAATTTGACAGTATTGGCAAACTTACTAAAATCAACGTATAGTGTAAAAGTTGCAAATAATGGACTCAGAGCACTAGAAATCGTTGATCATTCCGTACCTGATTTAATTCTTTTAGACGTTATGATGCCGGAAATGGATGGCTGGGAAGTATGTACTGAGCTCAAAAAAAATAGTGCAACCAGTCATATCCCGATTATCTTTTTAACAGCTAAAAATAGTATTGAAGATGAAGAGAACGGATTACATTTGGGAGCTGTTGATTTTATTTCAAAACCGTTTAGCCCCCCTATTGTATTGGCACGGATAAAAACACATCTTCAAAATAAAGAGTATCAGGACTTTTTACTGAATCAATCGGATTGGTTGAGAGATGAAGTGAGTCAAAAAGTGGCGCATATCAATCAACTGCACGATGCATCGATGATGGTTATGATCTCTTTGGTTGAGTTTAGAGATGAAAATACGGGATGGCATATTCGTCGTACTCAAAAATTTGTTGAGGTATTAGCGCGTCACCTCTCTGGGCATCCAGAATTTAATATGATTTTAAATGAAGAATACATTCAAAATCTTAACAAGTCGGCACCTTTGCATGATATTGGAAAAATAGCGATCCCTGATGCCATTTTGTTAAAACCCGGAAAGCTTGATGATGATGAGATTGCTATTATGAAAACCCATGCCATCAAAGGCGAAGAGATGCTTAAGCGTGCACAACGATATATGGAAATTGATCCTGGCTTTTTGACAACAGCGGTCGAAATAGCCGGAGGACATCATGAAAAATGGGATGGGACTGGATATCCGAGAGGTTTGAGTGGGAAACATATCCCATTATCCGCACGTTTAATGGCGGTTGCTGATGTTTATGATGCTTTGACGACAGTACGATCGTACAAAAAAGCGTTTTCTCATGAACAAGCTAGTGAGATTATTTTCAGTTCAAGCGGAACCCATTTTGACCCGATAATAGTGGAAGCGTTTAATGAAACACAAGATGATTTTAAAACAATTGCATTGAAATATAAAGACGGCGAACCTTTCGAGAAGGAATTGGATTATGAATAATCGTTTTTTACAAATAGGAATACTGTGTTCGATGATTACATCATCGTATGCTATTGATACTGAAATCTCTGCATTTGGGACACTGGGCGGCACAATTTCGGACAACCAGTACACCTATCAGCGTTTTATCACCGATAAGGGTACACTAAAACGTGACAGCTTATTTGGTGCTCAAACTGATATTATGTTTAATGACGAGTGGAGCGCAACATTTCAGGGCAAAGTTGCTGCATCAGATGACAGCGAGACGGGGATAAAACCGACTCTTTCATGGGCATTTTTATCGTATCGTCCTACGAATGATTGGTTGATACGTGCCGGAAAAATCCGAATGCCGCTTTACCTTAATAGTCAGAATATGGATGTGGGCGTTACTTATAATCAAGCTCGATTACCTTACGAAGTATATTCCTTAAGTCCGGTGAATGATGGTATCGGCGGAATCATTACTAAATCCTTCGAATTAGAAAACGGTGAGTTGTCCATCGATGTTTTTTATGCGTCAGCCAACGATACTCCCTATCGGTATTATATGCGTGATGATATGAGTGCCTATAGTGCATTAGGGGGATTACCTAAGGGGGCGAGCTATAGTCTACTGGATATAGATACCGCCGGTTTAACGATCAATTATGAGACGGATGATAACGATCGGTTTCGTATCGGTGTATACCAAGCGAAAACATTGAGAGATGGAGAAAAAACGGCGGGGAATTTTTCACTGCAGCCTAGCTCACCACCCATATCATTTTTTTATCCGTTCCCTTATTATCAAGTAGACGGAACATTTGATAAAAACACTCTTATCGCTTTTACATTAGGTGCTGATGTCGGATTCGGTGATGGATATCGGCTTATTGGTGAATACGCGATGCGCAATATGATAGGTGCCGATACTGGTCCAAATCAGCAGGGTGGATACCTCATGCTTTCAAAAAGCATGGGTGCATGGACCCCTTATTTTTGTGCTGCCGCTCTTAGATCAGAGGATAACATCAAAGAACTGTATAACAATCTAAATTCAGACCCTATAAATCAAGTTATACCTGTTAACCGTCATTTAGCAGATTTTGTGGTAGCAGCGGAACAACGTAGTTATGCTATCGGTACATCTTACTCGATTACGCCGCTTCAAAAGATTAAAGCTGAATGGATGCACGTCAATGTAGGATCGGTTTCCAATTTTTTGATTGACAATCCCAACACTGAACGAATGAATAGTCAGACGATAAATGTTTATTCACTTTCGTACAATGTGTCGTTTTAAGGGTGGTGGTTATGAAAAAAATAATTATCATCCTACTCACTCTTAGTATGACATTATTCGCTGATATTGTAGTTATTGCCAATAAAAATGTTCCGGACATGGATACAAAAACGATTGCTAAAGTTTTTACAGGGAAAGTTATTCAAGTGAATTCGATTTCTGTTACACCGGTGAATTTAGTGCAAAATGATATTAAAAATAGGTTTTTGCAAAAATTTGTGGGGATGAATAATGAAGAATATATTGCGTATTGGACGGTGCGGCAGTATATCGGTAAAGGGACAGCACCGAAAGATCTTTCACCTGTAATGGCTCTAATTGCGTATATCAAACAAACTCCGGGTGCGATTGGATACATCAATGATAGTGATTTGGTGGATGGAGTGAGTGTTATCAGTAGAAAATAATTAATGCAACTAATGCTTTCCTTCATGCTATAATATCGATAAATTATCGATACTTTATCGAAAAAGGAGTGCTAAAATGGAAACAGTATCTTTTGGTACATTTAGCCATTTAAAAGCGGATGTGGTAGGGGAAATGCTCGATACGATGGGTGAGATTATCGTTAAAATCAAACCCAAAAATACAAAAGCCCGTACCCTCTCTATCATCGATAGCGATAGGCTGGCGCGTCTCAAAGAACTCGAATTGAGATATGAACGGGAACAAAAAGCTGAGCGTTGGCGTGCGGAAAACAAAGAAGCGATTGAAGCATTGAACGATTTTACGGTGAAATCGGGCGTATTTGCCTCAGAATATAGAGCTTTTTAATGGCACAGTTTGATTTGTATGAGAACCAAAACACGCAAACCAATGAAACGTACCCGCTTCTTTTAGATATTCAATCCAATATTTTAGGGGATCTGAATACAAGGCTAACCGTGCCGTTAGCTGTAGCTACGAAACAGTATAAAAGCTTACCCTTTACCCCTATGATCGACGTTCATGGTAAAAACTATATGGTGATGTTTCATTTGATGGCATCATATCCGATCAATGAATACGGCAGTGTTATTGGAAATCTTGAAAAAGATCGAAGTATGCTATTAGGTGCTTATGATTTTATGATTCAGGGGTACTAGTCCGTGATCGCCAATCATAGATCGTAAAGCAATAACGATATGGAAAAACTAGCCACAAAAAATCTTCACGTTTTGTATGTCGAAGATGATGATGTGGCGCGTGAAAACGGTATTGAGTACCTCGAAAACTACTTCGATCATGTTCATGTCGCTTCGGATGCTTTTAGCGGATTAAAACTCTATCGGGAGGTTCATCCCGAAATCATCATTACCGATATTCAGATGCCTAAACTAAATGGTTTAGAGTTTATCAAACAAATTCGTAAAGAGAATAAAGAGACTCAAATTATTGTCATTAGCGCGTACAGTGACACGACCTATCTTCTTCAAGCGATTGAGTTGCAGTTAGTTAAATACCTGATTAAACCGGTACAGGAGAGCGCTTTTAAGGAAGCATTACGACAATGTATCGAAAGCATCCATCATAAAGATTCTAATATCATCAACTTTCCTGACAACACCTATTTTGACACGTACAATCAGACCCTTGTCCGCGATGGTGACGTTGTTGTTTTACGGACGAAAGAGCTTCAGATGCTGAGCCTCCTTCTCAAATATAAAAACCGCTATGTCACTTATAGCGAGATCGAAAACCATGTTTGGCGAGAGAGTGCGATGAGCAGCGATGCTCTTAAAACACTAATGAAAAATCTCAAAGCGAAACTCCCTGCAAATCTCATTTCCAACCTCTCAGGGACAGGGTACAGAATTGAGTGCTGAAGCGTTCACCCACTTAACCTACGGCGCAACGTTCGGCATTTTGCTGATGAGTATTGTCTATACGCTGGTGCGCTATGTGTACTCCAAAGAGATCATGTATATCAGCTATTGCGCCATGCAGGTTTTCTCTCTGGGATATATCAGTGCTTATAGTCATCTTTTCCATTTTTCACCTTTTATTCAGGAGATTTTCCTTCTTTTAGCAACGCTGAGTGCCGTTATGTTTGCGATAACGTTTCATGAGGGAAATTTGATTCCAAAGATTGCTAATTTTAAAGAGTTGGTGATCAATACCCTTTTGCTCAATATCGTCATTTTGACCGCCTTTTATCACTATATCCTTTTTGAATATCTCCCCTATACGGTGGTGTATGCAATCTTGTTTCTCTCAATCGTATTTAATCTCCGCTCAGGGTTTAAACCGACGATCGTTTATGTCATCGGATGGTCGTTGCTATGTATTTTGCTGTTTGTGTTTCAGCTAAAACAGGTGTACGTCGAACACGGTTATATCGATATTGTACTGGCGGCATTTGCAGTGGAAGCGGTGTTGTTTACGATCTCTATTTCGTACAAATACAATCTTTTCAAAAATCAGGCACTCGATCATCAGAATATGTTGTTTCAACAGTCAAAAATGGCAAAAAGCGGTGAGATGATTGCCAATATCACCCACCAGTTTCGTCAACCCCTCAATAACCTCTCTTACCTGTTGATGAATTTGAAAAGTCGGTATGAAAACCGTACACTTGACGATGCATATTTCGATAAGAAAATCGCTTCGGCGCAGGAGCAGTTGCAGTTTTTATCCAAGACGATTGATGATTTCAAAGAGTTTTATACCCCTGCCAAAGCAAAAGAGCCTTTTTCCCTCACCGAAGCGATCCGCAACAGCGTTGCCGTCATTGCCCCTGATTTAAAGAGTAAGGGAATCGTATTGGAGGTTGTTGATTGTGATGACGAGATCGCTATTTTTGGAAAAAAGAATGAGCTGTCACAAGTTTTACTGGCGTTGATCTCGAATGCGTCGGATGCATTGAGCGGGGTGAGTGAACCAAAGATTATCCTTCGTAGCCACAGCAACGGGAGCGAAGCAATGATTAGACTCGAAGATAACGGGAGCGGGATTTCAAGCGATACGCTCGGAAAGATTTTTGACCCCTATTTTACGACGAAATCACAAGGGAGCGGGATCGGGCTCTATTTGTGCAAAATGATCATCGAAAAGAGCTTCGGAGGAAAAATAGAGGTGGAGAGCAAGGTTCGAGAGGGGAGCGCGTTTACCCTCTCGATGGCGCTCTATCACTGAGCTCGCGGATAGATAAAGGAGATCTCTTTGACGACAGAGATTTTCGGATCTTCTTTTGCAAAGATAGTCAGGTTGACTTTCAACGCAGTGTCTCTTCGATCCGACTGCGATAGATTCTGATTCGTCGAGATCACCAATATCCGTTTTCGCATACCATCAGATTTCAGCCTTAGCGTTTCAAAGCTATCGATGTGGAAGTTTTTATCGTCCACTTTGACATCGTAGGTATAGGTTTGTTTTTGGGTATTGTGAATGTTCACAATATAGTTGTTGCTCACGATACCCTCTTGCTCTTTGTAGAGTTCGTTTGGTTTATTGATATTGACCAACACCCGCTCTTGTCCCGATGCTGCCACTGCTGCAAATATCAAGGATCCAGCCATAGCGACAAAATACATAATGTTGCGTTTGGAAAAAATAGAGCATTTTATCTCATGCAAAATGGATTTCGGACTTCCCCACTCGATCAGCGATTTTTTACCCAGTTTACCCATGACAGATGTACAAGCATCAGCGCATCCTAGACAGTTGATGCACTCTAGCTGCAACCCTTTTCGTATATCGATATGAGTAGGGCATACTTTGACACATGCTTCGCACGTGGTGCACTCTTCAGAACCCATCCATTGTTTGACGTCGGTAATCTGTTTTTGATTCTCTGCGTAAATAGCACCGCCACGATTATAGTTATAGACGACGTGTTTGGTATTATCATCATAAAGTACGGTTTGTATCCGTGAATAGGGGCATAGATAGGTACAAAAACTCTCCTGCATCCAGACAATATCATAAATCAAAAATGCCGCAGTTGTAGCGATGAAAATGATGATAAAGAGATGATCTTGCGGGTGTTGCATGTAGGTGAAGAAATCTTCGGGAGGGACGAAGTACCAGATAAAATTGGTCGATGCGGTTATGGCGATCAGTGCCCAGAGTAAAAAACCGACAACGACTTTGATCTTATTTTCAAGCGATGAGGTATTCATCCGCTTTTGTTTGTTCGCATTGTTTCTCAAATCGAGGAGGGTTCCTTGAATCAAATCCCGATAAATGGTTCGAAAAATTGTCTGAGGGCATCCCCATCCGCACCACGCTCTACCAAGTATGGAAGTAAGTGCAAAAATCCCGATAAACAGAAACATCAGCAAAACGGCATGATGTAAAACTCGTTGACATCGTAGGCCAACCCCATAAAATGAAACTGGAGCTTCTCAAAGGATAGAAGCAAAAGATGGTTGTCATTAACCCTCATAAACGGAACGGTGAAGATAAAGAGGGTGACAAAGGCATAGAACCAATATCGTTTAGTCGCATAAGACATACAGACTCCTTGAAGATAGAATAGAGAACTGTAGAAAAATAAAGTGTCTTTTTGGTGGCATTAAAAAAACAGAGTGGAACTCCTTTTGCTTTAGTAAGTATAAGAATCACTTACGGGGGTTGCTGTGAAAGTTGTTTTACGCAATAACGCTATCTTTGTTCAAGGGAGTGCCAATACTCTTGAAGAGTCGTGGATGGAAGATTTTTTCGATCATCATATCCACAACACACTGTTTTTGGATAATGGGGTATTGGTCCTCAATAATGAAAATTCTTCTGACAAAAAAGAGGAGTTCCTTGAGACTCTGAGTGAGCATTTTACGAAAGCCAATGAACTTACAGGATCGTTTTACAGTAGATCACTTAAGCGTTGTAAAACGGCAGCAGTTCGGATTGAAGTCCCTTATCGTGAAAGTGAACAAGTGGATATTGAAGTATATGCTTATAATTCGAGTTGTGTACAATTGATCCTATTGACTTCGAATCGATGGGTGATGCGCTACCTTAAACAGCAACTTTCTAATCTTGTAACCAGTTCCAGTGAAGAAGATCTTTTTATTGATGTGAGTACTGCTTCGGCAAAATCACGTCTCGAAAAAACGCTCAATCGTCGTGAAGTGCTCCATTTTGCTATCAATTACCAATATGATGATGAATTTATGAGTCGTTTGTACGGAAATTACAAAGGGTGGGGATTCGGAAATGATACCATCGATAAAATGATCCGTTACCATGCGATTTTCGAAATACCGATGGGTTCATCTCCCGAAGATTTGAAAAAACGGTACCGTACGTTGGCAAAACGGTATCATCCCGACCGAGTACAGAGCAAAAATCCTAAAATTATCAATAAATATACCGAGAAGTTTCAACTTCTCCAAGAGGCATACGGGGCATTAAGAGCGGTTAGTTAAAACACTCAAATCTTCGGCGTAAAAACGGTAAAGCCGTTTCTCTTTCATATTATTGAGTTCGTTTGAAAATCCCCGTTTGCTAAAGAGAAAAATTTTATCCGGTATCAAGGAAAGCTTGGTACATTTCTCTTCGAGTTTGTGAAACTCTTTTTTATTCACTTTGTGGTTTGTCCACTTGCACTCTCCGACCCACGTCTCCCCCTCCATCGTCTCAGTAAGGAGATCTATCTCTACTTCACGGTTCCAATAACTCCCCGAATCGAGAATATTACTCCCAAATTTTGGTGCTAAGATGTCACGAATATAGAGATCAGACAGCTCTTCGAATGTGAAGCCGACAAAGGCGTTGAAATGGGTGCGAAAATGCTCATCAAAAAAGTGGGTATTTCCCTCTTGGATTGATTTTGAAAAGGGTTCCACAAAGGCAAACCAAAAGCGTAAAAAGGGGGAGGCAAAACGAAATTTGTGGGAGATTTGGTGGTGCTCAATCTCTTTTTTGAATCGCTGTTTGGGATGAGCCCGATCTAGTGGCATTTCGCGGGAGCGTTCCAATGTTAGATAGCCGTTAAGGCGTAAAAATTCAAAAGCCTCACTTCCCCGCTCTTTGCCAATGCGGGCACGGCGATAGGCTGAGCCTTGACGGCGGTCTCCAATAGCAACAGCATGAAGTAAATTAAGACAGAGGGGATCATCGTTAAGGCTAGAGAGGAGATTTTCGCGATGGGATTCAAAAGGGGTGATTATGTGGCGTATGATGAGAGATTCAATCGGCTCATCCGTATCGATAGGCTCGTTATAGCCACCAAAAATGGCGAATAGCTCAACACACTGTTCCATATCTCTGGGGAGATTGCGGTGAAAAAAATTACGTATTAGTTTTCTATCCATTGGGTAAATTATAGCTTATAATACGACACTTATATTATTAAAAAGAGAATTTATGAAACATCGCTACATCGGGCAAAGCGGTTTACGCGTATCGCCTATTTGCATGGGAACAATGACGTTCGGAAGCCAATGTGATGAAAAAAATGCTTTTGCCATTATGGACAAAGCGTATGAGGCAGGGGTTAATTTTTTCGATACGGCAGAGCTTTATCCTGTTCCTCCCGAGGAGAGTCTCGTCGGACTGACTGAGGAGATGGTGGGGCGTTGGCTTAAAACCAAACCTCGTGATTCGATTATTTTAGCGACAAAAGTTGCAGGTGCCGCGTCGGGGTGGTTTGTCCCTCCGATCCGTCATGGTTATACGGCGATTGATCGATTTCATATCGAGCGGGCGATTGAGGGGTCACTCAAACGGCTTGGAACGGACTATGTCGATCTTTATCAAATGCACTGGCCCGACACCGTAGTACCGATCGAGGAGTCGATGCGGGCGTTCGATTCGCTGGTACAAAGCGGAAAAGTGCGCTATATTGGAACCTCCAACGACACGGCGCGGGGGACGATGAAATCGCTGATGGTCTCCAAATATGAAAAACTGGCCCGTTTCGAGTCGATCCAAAACAACTTTTCGCTCCTCAATCGTCGTGATTTAACCGAGATTGGTGCATTGTGCCGTGAAGAGAAAATTTCACTTTTGCCGTATTCACCGTTGGGTGGCGGGGTATTGAGCGGGAAATACAACCAAGATATCAATGCGCAGGGGCGATTCAGCGATTATGTCAAATCGACTAATAAACGTCAGCGTCTGATGGCGGCGCGTTTTATGAACGATAAAACTTTAGCATCGACACAAGAGTACATTCGTATCGCGCACGAAGCAGGTCTAAATCCGGTGACGATGGCGATTGCATGGAGCAAACAGTTTGATTTTGTCGCTTCCACGATTATCGGTGCCACAACCCCCGAACAGCTGGATGCGAGTCTTGCGGCCATGAACGTAACATTAGATCGAGAAACACTCCAAAAACTGGATGAGGTACATGCAAAAATTCTTTATCCTATGGGTTAGTATCCTCGCCTTTTTTTTCACAGGGTGTTCCACCAAGCATTACCGTGTCAGCGAGCCTAAAATTATCACCCTCAAAACCCCGAAACTCAAATTTGCCGATACGGGATACATTCGTCATGATGATACTTCGGTAGAGGTAGAACTCTTTACCGCAGGAGTGGCGGTCGAGAAAATTTCGATTGACGATCAGGTATGTGTAAGTGCAGGGTGCATGAGTGAAGAGGCGTTTGTCAAAGAGTATTTATATCCTGATTATCCTCGTGACACGATGCGCAATGTTTTGTTGGGCAAAGATATCTTTTTAGGTCGAGGCAAAGAGGAGATGTGCGATGGACGGTTATTTCAGTTTATCCGAAATGATGAGATGGATATCATCTACCGTAGAGGCAAAGGGGAGATTTATTTTAAAGATCGACTCAATAGCCTGATTATTAAGATTGAGGATTTAAAGGAGAACAATGCGACTGAGTGAACGAAGCTCTCAGGTGGAGCAATCTCATATCCGTTCTATGACAAGAGCGTGCAATGCGCTAAACGGTATCAATATGGCGCAGGGTGTCTGCGATCTCGAAGTTCCCCGCGAGGTGATCGAGGGGGCGTACGCGGCAATGAATGAGGGCATTAATATTTATACCCCGACGGAGGGATTACCTCGATTGCGTTCTGCGATAGCCTCTAAGATGAAACGATTTTATGATGTCGAGATTCAGCCTGAGCAGGTATTAGTCAGCGATGGTGTGACGGGGGCATTTTATACGGCATGTATGGCACTCTTGAATCCGCTTGATGAGGTGATATTGTTCGAACCCTATTACGGCTATCATCGTTCCACCCTTACCTCACTTGGAGCCGTCCCGACGTTTGTTCGTCTCGAAGCACCGGAGTGGACACTTGACATGGAAGCACTTGAAGCGGTCGTGACCCCGAAAACGAGAGCAATGGTAATCTGTAATCCCGCCAACCCTAGCGGTAAAGTCTATACTCGCTCGGAACTCGAAGCAATAGGGGAATTCGCTGAAAAACATGATTTGATTATTTTTGCTGATGAGATGTACGAGCACTTTTTATACGGCGATACGATCCATATCACGGTACTGAGTATTCCGAGTCTCAAAGATCGATGTGTTGTCCTTTCGGGATTTTCAAAAGTGTTCAGTATTACGGGATGGCGCTTAGGGTACGCAATCGCCCCCGTGAGTGTTATCGAAGCGATGGCGCAACTCAATGATCTGATCTACGTCTGCGCCCCTGCACCGTTACAGATCGGTGCGGCGGTCGGGTTGGAAGAACTTGGGGATGAATATTATGCCGAACTTGCTCGAATCCATGAACATAAACGCGACCTCTTTTGTGATGCACTCCGTGACGCGGGATTGATTCCAAGCGTCCCTGCGGGTGCCTATTACGTCATGTGCGACGTGAGCAGTGTGAGTGGCAATGATGATTTTGAAAAAGCGATGGCAATTTTAGAAAAAACGGGAGTTGCATCGGTACCGGGACGGGCATTTTACCACGATGATGCGGGGAAAAATATGGTGCGCTTTTGTTACTCTAAACCGCTTGATGTACTCGAAGAGGCGGCGGAGAGGATAAGAAGGTTGTAATATAAAATGTCAATAAATGTATAGCAATACATCTAATATAATTGTATAATTGTATTACTATACAGATAAAGGGGTATTATGCTCGATGAACTTTTCGTCTATAGCCGTGATTTTATTCGACTACTGAACCAAAAATATGTTCGTTATTTTTTAAAAATACATACACTCGATCATCGAATGTCCATTATTACGGGACCTCGCGGTATTGGCAAAACGACGACACTGATTCAAACCATACTCCAATACACTTCTGATCCTGTCTCTAAAGAGGTACTTTATATCAGTGCCGATCATCGAAGCACTCAAAGTTATACCCTCTATGCTATAGCCGAAGCATTTTATAAAAATGAAGGAAAATTATTGTGTATCGATGAGATACACAAGGCTGAGAATTGGTCGAGTGATTTGAAAATGATACACGACTCGTTCCCTGAATTGCGTGTTATTGCTACAGGTAGTTCAGCACTCGAACTCTCACAGGGAAGTCACGATCTATCACGGCGTGCTGTAGTATATGCCATGCATGGGTTATCCTTTCGTGAATTTATAGAAATGGAAACAGGTTTATCATTAGAGTCTTTATCGCTGGATTCATTGTTACAAAATCATGAGCAATACGCGTATACGATTATTCACGACATAGAATCAGTGGAGCGAAAAATATTAGGATTGTTTAAAGAATATTTACAATGGGGATATTACCCTTATTATAAAGAGTACAGAGATAAAAGAGTATTTGCGATGACTCTTGATCAACAAGTGACGACAACGCTGGAAAGTGATTTTTTAGCAGTATTTCCGTCGTTTAATGGATTAAGTATACGAAAAATGAAAAAATTGATGGCGATTATCGCGCAATCATCCCCTTTTACACTGGAGATAAAAGTGCTCAAAGAGGCTAGTGAGATACATGATGATCGAACGCTCAAAAATTACCTCTATTTTTTAGAAAAATCGGGGCTTGTTCGTTTTATGTATCGTTCCAGAACGGGGCTTCGTGCCATGGAAAAACCTGAAAAAATTACTCTCGGTAATCCTAATCTTATCCATGCTCTGGGTGCTAACACGGGAACACTACGAGAGACTTTTTTTGCCAGTATGATAGAAAATAGCGAACATACGATGATCTTGGCAAAAAAGGGAGATTTTGAGGTGGATGGTAACTATGTATTTGAAGTAGGCGGTGCCAATAAAACATTTACCCAAATCAAAGGGGTAGAGGAGAGTTATTTAGCTCTCGATGATATAGAGCATGGAATAGGGAAAAAGATTCCTCTTTGGCTGTTTGGATTTTTGTATTGAGCGGAGCGGATTCGGCGACTGTGATATAATAATAAGAGTTGTTGAAACAATATTTTTTCCGTCATTCCTGCGAAGGCGGGAATCCATCTTAAACTAAAGTAAGGTATATCTTTGGCAATTGTAAATCAACATATTCATAAATTTTTAGAATACTATATTAAAATGGATAAGCCTGAATATGCTGTATTGCTTTCTGGAAAATGGGGAAGTGGAAAGACTTTTTTTATTAAACAAGTCAAAAAAAAGTATCAAGTAAGCCCTAAATTTGTAAATATTAGTTTATTCGGTTTGAAATCGAAAGGTGATATTCATAAGCAAGTTGTTTTTAAATTGTTTGGCATTAATAATAGTAAATTTGCTAAGACTATGGATGTATTAGGGAATATTTCTAAAGGATTGTTAAATAAGTATACGGGTGTTAGTATTGGTTTGGCTGATATCCCTATAGAAATGGCATTGAATCGTGAAGAGAATAAAAATATAGTTTTTATTTTTGATGATTTGGAGCGAATAGATACTGGATTATCGGAAGTTCTTGGATACATTAATATTTGGGAGCGTTAGAAATTCTGTGTCAATCCAGTAGAAAATCAGGTCATTTAGTTCCATATCCTAATTTCTGAGCTTAGGTGAGACGTGAAAAGTGTAACAAATCTCTCCTTATAATTTTTCTAAACCAATCGATACTTTGGATTGAGCGTTTTGGCAATCACTTGATGAATATCTCTCAATAACGCCTCATCAATCTGACCGATTTTTCGAATAAACCTACTATCGGAAAAATTACGAATCTGAAAACAATCGATTGCTGATGTTTTTGCGAGTCCATTCATCGGAGTATTCATGATTTGTATCATCCATGGAT
>Ga0209467_1000484_pt1 | contig 55756 bp, 47 predicted proteins | sample Higcelwee11metaG_FD_187175 | JGI IMG/M metagenome (GOLD analysis project Ga0209467, IMG submission 187175) | Freshwater pond sediment microbial communities from the University of Edinburgh, under environmental carbon perturbations - High... | ecosystem: Environmental > Aquatic > Freshwater >... | reverse complement strand
TGGCGAAGGAGAACGAAAGTGTTAAAGGGGAGCTGATTCAATCGCAAGCGACGTTATCGGAAACGGTTCGTGTGATCACGGAAAAAGAGAGGTTGATATCCGAGCTTGGGGCGGCGAAAGCTGAAAATCAAAGGCAGATAGAGGCGCTGAGTCAGGAGAAAACGAACCTGAATGAGGAATTGTCAAGAGAATTTCAATTAAAGGTCAAAGCGGAAGAATTGAATGTTTCCTTTTATAAGGAGAATGAAAAAGTCCGGAATGCGCTGGCAGCCGCCCAGTCGGCGCTAAATGATGCCGGACGTGCTTTATCGGAAAAAGACAAGCGTCTTTTTGAGTATGCGGATTATGTGAAAAATCTTGAGCAGCGCCTTCATTCCCTGCTGGATTTCGACCGTGAGCAGTTTCTCAAGCGTTACCGAAAAACTTTATTTTTTCAAAATATTAAAAAAGTAATGGGTATCGCTATCCACCCTCGAAAAAGCCGCAACTATTTGCACGATAGAAAAATTGTTTCGAACTCACGGTTTTTTGATAAAGAATATTATTTGCGGCGGAATGATGATGTGATGGTCAGTTACGCTGACGCTGTGGAGCATTTTTGCCTATACGGGTGGAAAGAAGGAAGAAATCCTCACCCGTCATTTGATATTGCTTATTACTTGTCAACTTATCCCGATGTGGCGGAGGCTGGCGTTAACCCCTTGGTGCATTTTGAACTCCACGGATTACGCGAGGGGAAAAAGCCTTCGGCTGATTTTAATCTGTCTGCCTGCACCAATCAAAATAATGGGCCTGAATATCAAAAAAACACTCAAATCGTCCAGGTGAGGGATAACCAGAGCAACGATGGCGCCTTCCATGACGAGACCAGCCATGTATCTATCAGCCTTCCGAAAGAACAACCAGAGGCGATAGCGGCCCCAGTGAATATAGCGGAAGATAAACAGGAAAATAAAGCAATCATCTCGGATTCATTATTAAAAGAATCGTTAAATCAATACTTTGATTTGAAGCTGAGGTGTTTTCTCAGCACCGTGGATTCAGAACTGGAATTTCCTGTTTTTGAAAACCCATTGGTTTCCATCATTTTAGTCCTCTATAACAGGGCCGAGCTGACTTTTGGATGCCTGGAAAGCATCAAGGCTTATGGTGACATCCCTTATGAAATAATCATTGTCGATAACAACTCTAGTGATAACACTTCACAATTATTAAATAAATTAAAGAACGTCAAAATTAAAAGGAGCGATGACAATATTGGTTTTTTAAAAGCCTGCAACATGGCTTCGGATGATGCAGCCGGCGAATATACTTTATTCTTGAATAATGACACGCAAATATTGCCGGGGACGATCAGCGAGTTGGTGTCTGTTTTTAAAGATGGTGAAAACATCGGGGCGGTTGGCGGCAGGTTGATTTTTCCAAACGGCCAATTGCAGGAGGCCGGCAGCATTATCTGGAAAGAGGGTAATGCGCTGGGCTATGGACGGGGAGACAACCCTTTTGATTACAAATATTCTTATGTGAAAGATGTTTATTTTGTATCCGGCGCACTGCTGATGACAAAAACCAGATTGTTTGTTGAGTCCGGAAAGTTTGATGAAAGATATGCGCCGGCGTATTCTGAAGAGGTGGATTATTGCGTAAGATTGCACCACCAGGGATATCGGGTGGTTTATAATCCTTTTTCAATGATGATCCATCATGAATTTGCCAGCGGCAAAAGCGATAATGCCATTGAACTGCAAATCGCAAACAGCAAAAAAATGGTGGAAAAATGGGGAGATTATTTTCATTCTTTTTATCATGCCGATATGAAGAATGTTATTTTTGCAAGAGAATTCAGATCTGAGTCATTTTACAAAAAATCAATACTTTTTGTGGATGACCGGATCCCAAACCCTGCCTTGGGGTCTGGTTTTCCGCGTTCTTTAGATATATTAATGTCTCTTTGCGAGTTAGGTTACAGAGTCTCATTTTTCCCTCTGCAATTTCCAAATGGCAATTTAACACTGATCCAGGCATTACAAAGAAAAGGCATTGAAGTCATACACAACAATGATGTTACGGATAAAAAACTGGATTTCATCGCATATTTTGCTGAAAACCAGGCACTATTTGATGCAATATTAATCAGCCGCCCCCATAATATGCAAGAAATAAGCGCTTTAAACGTGTTGGACCAGTTTAATGGTAAAATTATCTATGATTGCGAGGCGCTTTTTTCAGCCCGGGAAATTTTATTTCATGAATTGAATGGTAAAAAACTTTCAGACGAGGAAAAAAAAGCTTTAATTGAAGACGAAATAAGCCTATCCAGAAAAGCGGATTGTATTATTACCGTAACCCAATCGGAACTGGATGTATACATGCGACATGGCGCCAGGGAAGGCGGCGTTGTTGGCCATACGAGAAATCCCTTACCCCTGCCCAATAATTATGAAAATCGCTCAGATATTCTTTTTGTCGGCGGGTTGCTGGGGAGTCCTTCCCCCAATGAAGATGCGGTTATGTATTTTGTGGCAGACATTTTTCCAAAAATTCAAAAATCTCTGCCTGGTGTGAAGCTGTATATTGTGGGGACCAATAAACTGGACAGCATCAGGAATCTGTCTTCCGATACGATTATTGTTACCGGCCGAGTGGATAATCTGGAGCATTATTATAATAATTGCCGGATATGCGTGATCCCGACGCGATATGCCGCGGGAATTCCCTATAAGTTTCACGAGGCCGCTTCTTTTGGGATACCCATGGTGATAACGCCATTGATACATAGCCAGGTGAACGGCGTGGAGGATGAACACTATTTGGTGGGCCATACGTCAAAAGAATTTGCAAAAAAATGCGTGTCTCTTTATAGAGATAAAAACCGTTGGGGGAAAATCAGGAAGAATGGGTTGATGCTGGTGGAAAGGGATTGCAATAAAGAAAACTTTTGTGAATCGTTGAAAAGTATTTTTAAAATATAATTTTTCATTTTAGCAGGATTGGAAGCAGTGTTGCGATTTAATCTGATCTGGAACAATAAAAAAAATAACAGGTTAAAATCCACAATGAAAAACGGAAAACGTGTTCTGATACATATTGGGACAGAAAAAACAGGGACATCTACACTTCAGGAATTTTTTCATATAAACAGGAGTTCGTTGGCGAGCCAAGGCGTTGGTTATTTAAAATCGCCAGGACTTACGAACAACAGAAAAATTGCAGCTTATTGCAGGGATATTGATAGCCCAGATGATTATTTCGTCGACTTAGGGATTATATCACAAAAGGCCCGGGAGTTATGGAGAAAAACTTTTAAAGATGAATTTGAAAATGAACTGCATTTATTAAGTAATAATATAAATAATGTGATCATTTCTTCTGAACATTTTCATTCGAGACTCCGTTTTGAAAAAGAAATTGTCAATCTTCAAGAGTTGCTAACACCATTTTTTTCTGAAATTAAAATAATTGTATATTTGAGGCGCCAAGACCAGGTCGCTACAAGCTTATATAGCACAGCTTGCAGGGTTGGGCATCCTCATAAGACGGTTCTGCCCCTAAACATATCGAAACACGATCATTATTATAATTATTTTGATTTGTTGGAGAAATGGTCTTCTGTTTTTGGAGAGGAAAATATTATTCCAAGAATTTTTGAAAAAGAAAAATTATTGAATGGTGATTTGATCAGTGATTTCATTTGTCATTCCGGCATGATTAAAGAAAATTTAAAAATTATAAGGCCAGAACGCCAAAATGAATCTTTATCGGAAATAGTGCAAGAAGTTATTATTCGCTTTAATAGTCATTTTCCGATGATTATTAACAATAAGCGCAGTGTTGTTTCAAGTCAATTAAGACAGAATCTTTTAAAAAAATTGGAATCAGATTTTAATGGCAAATCAAAAATGCCTTGCCGAGATGATGCCTTAAAATTCTATAATGAGTTTTCTGAAAGCAATAAAAAATTGGCCAAGAAATGGTTTAACTCTTCATCATTGTTTTCAGATGATTTTTCAAATTATCCTGAAAAAGATTCCCCTTTAAAAAAAGAATATAAAATTTTTGATCATGTATTTTCTATTTTTGCGGAGTTATTAGGTCAATATTTTTTACTCCCCAACGCATTAGTAGAAAAGATTAACTTAAAAAATGATAGTGCTGCCACTCTTCGCGATATTGCTCTTTTGTTTGAGAATACTCACCCAGAAATAGCCCACTTTTTGATGAAAGAAGCTTTAAAAAGTAGACCAGACGGACTATTTATTAAGGATAAAATTCAAGAGCTTGAATTGAGAATATAGGATTAAGTAGTCTTCTCTTGCAGAGTTCATGTGAGGTTTAAATGATATTTAAAAAAACTTACCGAAATTGATATGGAATATCTTAATTTTTACTGTAAAATGCCTCCTAATCATTGAATATTTTTGACGAAATAGGGAAAACATGATTTTTGCTTCATCGGTATTTTTATTTTTATTTTTACCAATCACATTAGTTGTTTATTTCTTGATCCGACCGGAGTTCAGGAATTTTTTTTTGCTACTGGTGAGTATAGCTTTTTATGCATGGGGGGAACCAGTGTATGTTTTTCTCATGATTGGCTCAATTCTGCTGAATTATATCGTTGGTGTACTTCTGCATCTGCAACGTAGAAAATCGACCAAATTTCTCACTGAGCAAAAAATACTTCTTATTGGAATTGTTGGCAATTTAGTGTTATTGTTTTATTTTAAATATGCCAACTTTTTCATTAATAATTTCAATATTATTCTTCAGCACATGGCAATAAAGCCCATAGATTATTCTCAAATTTCATCGCCCGCTGGAATATCCTTTTTTACTTTTCAAGCAATGTCATATGTGGTTGATATCTACCGTAAAGAGGCAAATATTCAGCTAAATCCAGTGAAGTTAGGGCTATATGTCAGTTTTTTTCCGAAACTCATGGCTGGCCCGATTGTCTGTTACCATGATGTGGCGAAACAAATAGTGTCACGTACTATAACTATCAGCCGTTTTTCTTCCGGTATCCAACGATTTATTTTCGGGTTAGCCAAAAAGACGATGATAGCCAATCCATTAGGTGAAGTTGCAGATAAAATTTTCAGTGTCCCCATCAATGACATCACAACCGGTATGGCTTGGTTAGGTATAGTCTGTTATACAATCCAGATTTATTTTGATTTTTCAGGGTACTCAGATATGGCTATCGGGTTGGGTCGAATGTTCGGGTTCGAGTTTTTCGAAAACTTCAGTTATCCTTATATATCGCGCTCTATTCGTGAATTTTGGCGGAAATGGCATATCTCATTATCAACTTGGCTTCGCGAGTATCTATACATTCCACTAGGGGGCAATCGGGGTTCTTCATTTCGAACATATCTGAATTTGTGGACAGTATTTCTCATTTGTGGATTGTGGCATGGGGCAAGCTGGAATTTTGTTATCTGGGGTGCCCTGCATGGTACCTTTCTAGTGATCGAACGTGCAGGATTGGGGACCATGCTTGATCGTTTATGGCGCCCGCTTCAACATGCCTATGCGCTGTCAGTGATCATTATTGGGTGGGTATTTTTCCGGTCAGAATCATTGACGCAGGCAATGCATTATTTGGCGAGCATGATAGGCTTTACTAATGCTAATGGAATTAAGTATTATGCATTATTCTATCTTGATTCGAAAATCGTTTTAACTTTAATAGTAAGCGTTTTTTTGGCGACACCCATTGCACGACAAGCAGGTGTTCAGCTATACAGCAGATTTGAATATTCACAATTATGTTTTTTTAAGAAATTTCTTTTTGGTAGCGGATATTATTGTTTGCTGCTTATCCTGTCTTTGCTCTCCGCTGCTTATTTGGCAGCAGGAACTTATAATTCGTTTATCTACTTTCGCTTTTAAACAACAACGTGAAGTATGATGCATAAACAATTTCGCATATTTGATTTGCTGCTCATTGTGGCATTTATTTTTTCTTTAATGCTGCCGCTACTTTTTATGCATAATCGCGATAGTTCAGCTATTGAAAAACGCAAACTGGCTAAACTCCCTCAATTGATATCGAATCGGAAAATAGTACTCACCAAGACATTTCCATCACAATTTGAAGCATTTTTTAATGATCATTTTGGCTTACGTGATCAGCTTGCACAAATTTATTCTTTATTGTCTTATAAATTAAAAAGTTCGTCTAATCAAAATGTTTTAATTGGTAAGGATGGGTGGTTTTTTTATGTCAAATCCACTGATGGAAATAGTTTGGAAGATTATCGTGGAAACGACTCATTAACACCGGATGATTTGTGGCAATGGAAAGCCGTATTGGAAGCCAAATATGAGTGGCTCAAACAGGAAGGGATTGAATATTTTTTCATTATTGCACCAGACAAGCACTCGATTTATGGGGAATATTTTCCATCACGTTTTCGTAAAGTGGGCAAGCAATCGCGGCTTGACCAATTATTATTATACATGAAAGATTCTCAAGTTCCGATACTTGACTTGAGGGGCCCTCTGATTCTCGCGAAGTCCAGAGGATTGATATATTATAAGACAGATACACATTGGAATGCTTTAGGAGCAGCCATCGCTCAGTCCTTTATCATGCAACACCTTTCGAAAGGCAGCTTTATTTTTCAACCAAGGGATTTCGGTAATGAACACTTTAAATGGGTTCAAAAATCTTCTGGCGATCTTGCTCAAATGCTTAATCTCTCGACCAACTTGAAGGAGCTGTCGCCCATTTTGTACAAGTCATTGCCATTATGCGATAAACAAATGTTAGAAGTACAAGATAACTTACAAAAATCAAAATCAGCCTTTGTTACAAATTGTTATGCGCGAGGTCCGAAAGTGCTAATTTTTCGAGATTCTTTTTTTACTGCCCTTCAGCCATATATATCTCAATACTTTTCAAAATCTCTTTATGTTGCAGACTATCCGGAATTTAGACAGATAGAAAGATATGTTAGATTTCATTCTCCTGACATTATAATCGAAGAATGGGTCGAGCGTCATTTGGAAAAAATTCCAAACCTACCGAAGCCTCAAGATAATGCCTATAATTTATATTTAGAGAATTGCTGGAAAAAGGGAAAAGACGTTTATCGATTCCCCAGGAATCATCCGAATGAATTATCGGGCATGCATCAAATGGAGATCAACGCCATAGAACAAGGATACAGGTTAGAATCCCATGGAGATGATCCAAGCTTTCAACTGCCTGAAGTTAATTTAAAATCAGGGCGTCACATCATAAGGATGGAATTAGGCGCGCCGCAATCAACCAAATGGCAAATATTCTATCCTCAAAATAACAGTGAAAACCCTATATATAGCGAAAAAAACAGCAAATCCGGTTTTTTGCAGAAAGGAGATAATATAATTTATTCTTTTATAGATGGGAAGGTTCAGGGAAAAATAAGGATTGATCCTGGGACAATGCCTGGCGTTTATATTGTAAAAGCCATAGAGATTCGCACAATGGGGGAGATTAAAGCTCCCCCATTGCAGCATTAATTGAGCCCGAAAGCAGAACGCGGTCGACGGCGGGGTTCATTCCCACCTTCTTTCCGATCTTGGATTATAGAATTCGGATATATCTCATTTCTTATTCATGTATATAGAAGTTAGCGTGTAATTATCAGCAGCTATTTCTATTGTAAGTTTGTAACCAAGAGATTCTGCTGTAAGGCAAACCGCAAGCAGTTGGTTCTTAGCATCGGGGTTAAGGCGGAACCATTTTTTTGTAAAGGTTGGGGAAGCATCTACATGTGTTAACATAACTATACCATTAGAAAAGTTCTGACCGACCTGATCGATAGAAGCTATGGCCCAAGTGCCTGCCTGAGCAACCTGCGGACCCGAAAAAACCAAACACATCATTAAAAGCATACTCGCAACCGTCAATTTAACTTTCATTTTAATTCTCCTTTGTTGATTGTTGTTTCCATTTTAATCCTTAATTAGTATTGCTCTACATCTATTTCTCCAATAAAAGCATTTTTTCTTTGCTCAAAGACTGCTGCTGACTATTTTCACTTTCCATCTCCATCTCTATTTCTGTGTTTTGTTCTTGTAACTGTTCAATCTGATCGGCAGTCAAAGGTTTTGCGCCTTCTTTCATTTCTGTTTCCAGTTCAGCGCTTTGTCTTTTGAGGTGCTGCATTTGTTCAGTCGCCAGAGGCTTCATGCCCTCTTCCATTTCTGTTTCCAGTTTAGCACTTTGTTCTTGTAACTGTGCAATCTGATCGGCAGTCAAAGGTTTTGCGCCTTCTTTCATTTCTGTTTCCAGTTCAGCGCTTTGTCTTTTGAGATGTTGCATTTGCTCAGTCGTCAGAGGCTTCATGCTCTCTTCCATTTCTGTTTCCAAGGCGGCACCCTGTTGAGCAAGGAGATAAATTTGCTCCTGCGTTAGAGGGCTCATGTCTCCAGATATTGAAATATTGGTTGTAGGGTTTCCGTGTTTATTTTCATTGGTGATTCCTCTTCTGCCCGCCTCAAAGATCAGGATGCGGAGTATTTTTCCTGTTTTGTCCCAGACCATGGCGTGGTTCTGAATCCCGGCTTTTCGAATCGCTTCTTTTACCGCGCCTTCCAGGTTCGTCCCTCTCATGTTCAGGTTGAATTTGCAAAGGGCCTTTTCTTGTTTTCCGGCTATCTCAATTTTTACGCCAAAAATTTTGCTTAAATCATTCAGGCTTTCTTCAAGGGATAATTGCGCCTGGACGATGGTTTTGCGGGATGTCTGTATCATGGATGCTGAAGTTCGATCAGGGACAAGCGCGGCAAACAGGAAAGCCGGTATAAGCAGAATGGGTGCAAGATATATAATAAACCGTTGTTTCATTAATAGCTCCTGCATTTATTGGAAAACCTCAAAAATTTTTGTTAAATTCTAAAAAATAATGGCATAGAAAGTCAATATTTATATTTTGGATATTCATAGTGTTCTTTCCGGTTTCTGCCCATGAAAAAATCAATGTATGCAGCCAGCAGCGGTTTGATTAGATAAAGTTCATTTTTTTTGGCAAGGACGGCGATCTTTCCGAAAAAGCGGAAAAACATGCTGAATATAAATATCAGGGGATGCAGGGATCGGGCGTATAAAAGCGCGCTCAGGCTTTCGTGATAGTTGGCGAAGGCGATGCGGGTATTGGAGGCGGTGGAAGGGTTTCCGACGCTCTGGCTGCCTTTATGCCGGACGATGCTGTTTCGGCACCAGATTAGTTTGAACCCGTTTTTTAACGCTTTTTGGCAAAAATCAATTTCTTCATAAAATAAAAAATAGGCATCGTTGAATAGGCCGCACTTCTCAAATACCGGGGTGCGGACAAACATGGAAGCGCCATATACATAGTCCATTTTTGGCGTCCCCGGTATCTTCAAGACGCGATCAAGGGGCTGCCCGGACAGGAGTGGAGAAAATATGGTCGTCCATGGGTTATACCGGCATCCGCCGGCGCATTGCACTTTATCCGAATCCGTGAAATAGACCACTGTGCTTCCCGCGATCCCGGCTTCAGGGTGGTATTGCATGTCATTTAATAGATGGCTCAGCGCGTCCGGGGCCACCACCGCGTCATTGTTCAAAATCCATATAAAATCATAGGCCCGGATGGACATGGCGTATTTTATGCCGGCATTATTGCCACCGGCATAACCCGCGTTTATTTTATTTTGAAGAAAGATGAAGGCCGGGATACTGGAAGCGGAAATGTCGGCTTTGACCATCGTTTCGGCCATTGCAGGGGAGGGCGTTACGCCCTCCCTTTTCGGGCGGGGATAAACCCCGCACTCTACAACGGGGATGGCCGGAAAGATGATCATAGCCGCAATGCCTGTCGAATCCTCAGAGAAAGAAACAGCATCAGTGGGATATATGGATTTCGTCCAGCCTGAAATTTCGTCCCTGAGGCTGTCATCAGAGGCATTGTCAACAAGGATGATGGTTTTAAGTGGACGATCCAGGGCTGAAAGGGAATTGAGACATTCCAGAGTGTCTCTGGTGCCGTTCCAGTTTAAGACAATCGCGCATACGGCGGGATAATTTGTCATATTATATGGTCAGATTTTCCGGTTGCCCCGGACAAAGGCTTCATAAGCCGTCACGACCTCATCCGCCTGGCCTGTCATGTGGGTGATTCCGTTTTCAATCCATACGGCCCGGTTGCAAAGGGTTTTCACCGTGGCTGCACTGTGGGAAACAAGCACAATGGTCTGATCGGACAAGAATTTTTCTTTCATTACCGCCACCGCTTTTTTTTGAAACTGCACATCTCCCACGCCCAGAACCTCATCAATCAGCAGCACGTCCGGATTCATTTCCAGGGCCAGGGAAAATCCCAGCCGGGCTTTCATGCCGGTTGAATAGGCTTTCACGGGAGAATCGATGAAATTTTCCAGTTCGGAAAAAGCGATGATTTTGTCCATGTTTTTTTTAACGTCTTTTTTTCTGAAACCCAGCAGCATTCCCCCCACCAGAATGTTCATGCGGCCGGACAGTTCAGGGTCAAATCCGGCCTGAAGCGCCATTAAAGACGTAGTGGCCTTATTGTTAATGATTTTCCCAGTGTCCGGAAGAATAATGCCTCCCAGGATCTGGAGCAGGGTGGACTTGCCCGCACCGTTTCTGCCGATAACGCCCAGAGAGTCCCCTCGGTAAAGTTCCAGGGAAACATCCCGAATGGCCTGAATCCTTTCCTTGCGGAAGATTGATTTGCCGACACTAAAGCTAACGCCGATATTTTCCAGGGAGATGAGCAGTTCTTTTGTCATAGCACCACCCTTGGATAGATATGATCCAGTTTTTTGATGACAAGGGACATGATGAGAATAAATACCAAAGAAATTTCAAAAATAAGCAAAAGCGCATGCCAGTCCGGCCACTGATTATACAAAAATATTTTTCGGTAGTTGTTTATCAGGTTGGCCATGGGGTTCATAAAAAAGAATCGATGATATTTGGCAGGAATCGCTTCCGTGCTGTAGAATATTCCTGAACCAAACATCATCATCTGCAACCCCGCACCGACAAGAAATTTCAGGTCTGGCAGAAACGGAACAATCGATGCGGTAAAATAGGCGCATGCGGAAATTAAACAAAGCTGTGTTAAAATTAAAGCAGGCAGCGCAAACCAATAAACACTCGGTTTGATTCCATAGGCGAACAAAAATATGATCAATAAAACCATAACGATGGACTGCTTTACAAAATCCTGGAAAATAACAATGGTCGGCAGGATGATTTTTGGCAGATGCACCTGCATCATCAGGCCCCTGCCCTGTATGATGCTCATCATGCTGTTGGCTATGGTTTTATTGAACCACAACCAGGGGATAAGTCCGGTGAGCAGGTAAGCTACAAAATTTTCTGTCCCTCTCCTCAACAACATATTGAAAATTATATAAAAAACAAGCATGTGAAGGATAGGCTCAAACACCCACCATAAATAGCTCAAATAATGGCGCGACACCTCCGCCTGAAGATTGGCGGCAACTTTTATCGCAACCAGTTGAATATAATGCTGAAACATGTTTCTGTGATTCACGGTTATTTATTATGCCTTTTTCTTTTTTCAGAGGGGGGCTTTACGCCCTCCCATTCCAGGCGGGGATAAACCCCGCACCCTACGGTCGGATGGACCGAAACAATGATCATAGCCGTTAAGAGCGTAATGTTAACATTTCAGATATTTTTTCCTTATATGCATTCATTGACATCTCATTTTCAATAAACATAAGGGCATTTTTTTTTATTTTTATCCAGAGTTCTTTATTTTTATATAAGTCAACGACGTTATTGGCAAATTCCATTGGATCACCAGATGAGGCAATGATTTGCGCGTTGTGCTGCCATCCGAGCTGGCGGCACAAAAGTTGTGTAGTGGCCACAGGGATTCCGTTTGCGGCGGCTTCGTGAATTTTATATGGAATCCCGGCTGCAAACCGCGTGGGGGCAATAAATACCCTTCTGCTATGATAAAATGGATTCAGATCATCCACCCTGCCATGAATCGTCACCCCAGCCGAATTTAATGAATTGATACGGGTCGATTTTGCCGATCCGACAATATCGATTCTGATTTGTGGCAACTGCCTCTGTATCAACGGAAAAATTTCATTAACAAACCATAAAACCGAATCAACGTTCGGAGAGGCGTCATCGTCGAGATTGCCTATAAATAATAAGCCGTTTCTTTCATCAAACGACTTGCCTGATGACTTGACATCCATAACATGGCCTAAGGTTACCGTTTTTTTGCCTGTCAAATTTTTAAAAGTAAAGGCGTCTTTCTCTGAAACTGTGGAAACAATATCGGCTATTGATGATAACGCTATTTCATCTTCAATCATTTTTTTTTCAGCCGATTTGTCTATCTGCAACCCTGAGAGTTTCATTCTAATGATATCTCTTTCAGCAAATATCGCTTCGGCATCGTAAATGATTTTTGTTGTTTGGGATAATGGTTTGATATAATTGAGTAATGCCTGCATATTATGCGGACGGCTCACCCAGACAACATCATAATACTTCGATCTTTCTTCTATGAATTGGGGAAACTGATCCAAACCATAGCCCAGCATGATTTCAATAAACGGATGGATATCGCGATAAGACACTTCCCATGAGTCTTCATTGGGAAAATTCAGCGGATATACCGTCACTTCAAACCCTAACTCATATATTTGATTAACAATATGATTTGAACGGGGAAAGCCCGAGCCGAAATCGCGGTGAGGCACGCGGTCGTCGATATACAGAACTTTGCGCTTATGGTATTGAGAAGCAGCATATCTGGCAGTTAATATTTTTGTAAAATCGGGATTGGCGTGTTTCTCTAATTGGTTTTTGTGTTTTTGAAAAAAAATTTGTTGATGATTTTGTTGAAGCATTATTGCTTTTTCAGAGATTCCGCTGCCGAACTCAAAATGATGTATGATCGCTCTATGGTTATAAATCACGTTCAGGCCTTTTTCTTGAAGCCAGAGGCAGTAATCTGTTTCTTCATAATAGGCCGGCGTAAAAAGCGTGTCGAAGCCGCCGTGTGATTTAAATAATTCGGTTTTTGTGAGCAGAAACGCCCCCGAACAATAATCTGTGATACGGGAAAAATTGTATTGCGGTTTTGCCGGGTCATCTAACCGGCCGTATCCCAGGCAAGAGCCATTGCTCCAAATAATACTGCCGGCTTCCTGTAATTCCCCGCCTGGGAGAATGATTTTTCCACCGACGGCGCCAGTTTCAGGGATTGTTTTAATGGTGTTCAGAGCCATATCCAGCGTATCCGCTTCAATTTCGGTATCATTGTTTAAAAAAAGCAGATATTCGCCCCTGGCCCAGGGCAAGGCCTGATTACTGGCTTTTAAAAAATGCAGGTTTTCATTATTTAGAATGATTTTTGCTCCGGTAATCCGGTTAAGCAACTCATTGGTTTGATCTGTGGAATTATTATCAACAATTATCACTTCATAATTTTTATAATGACTGTTCAAAATGGACTGAATACAGGCAAGCGTCAATTCAGCTTTATTATATAAAATAATTACAATGGACAGCTCCGGTTTTGAGAAAGGAAATATAATTTTACTTTTACTGCTTAAAAAATTTTCCAAAATTTTAAGCTTTTGAAGGATAAATTGATCTTTATTGAATTTTGGGCGCTTAATGTCTTTTGCTTGATTACCTGTCAAAAATTGTCTGAAGTTGGTTATAATCTGTTGTCCTGACTCGTATTTCAAGGCTTTAGCCAACACATATATCTTTTCAAAAGAAAATTTTTTCAGCACACGAAACGGTTGAAAAATAGCAATCAAGATCAGTTTGAGGATGATAGTCAAGTTCTTCATCATTCATCAAAAGTGTGATCTGTTAGGCATTATTTAAGATATTTTTATAGGAAATTATTGCTTCATTTAAAAATCTGGTCATAGACCCTCCATATCTTGGATTTATTTCAAATATTTTTACCCCACCGCGATGCAGTTTATAGTTGAAACAGCATATCCCCTGATAATCTATCTTATTCAAAATCTTTTCAAAAAGGTCTTTATGACGGCTATGGTTCACTATTTTGCTGGATCGGCCATCGCAGTCTTTTCCTTTCACAAAAAACTTTTGACTATAACTAAATTGTATTGTTTTGAAAAATACGATTTTTTTGTCATGAATTATAACATGGGTCGTAAATTCTTTTTTCCCCTCTATATATTCCTGGCAAAAATAGTCTTTAGACGCTATTTTATCAATATTTACATCCTCGCATTTTGCATCAGTAATTATTGTTATTCCTATACCCCATGCGCCGGTTTTCTGCTTTAGGATATATGGATAGCGAAGATTTTTATCTGGCTTAGGTACAAATCTGTCAAAGCCATTATTTATTAAAAATTTTGAAAATTTTTCCTTATCATGACAGATATCAATTGCATTATTTGAGGGCGCGAGGATTTTTTTCCCTACCAGATGTTTCAGATGATTATTTATATATTTTTGTGAATGTATTGTGAGCGGGATAACAAAGTCAAAACGATCAGGGTCTACTTCATTCAGATTACAAAAAAAGGGAACAAAGTTGTGAATCTCTTTTTTTATAGCCGGTTCCCAGTCATCCTTTCTTGAAAAAAGTATGGTTTCCTTGAACATTTCTTTGGCCTGCAAAAATCTTAATTCATCCTGGTCCTTCATCATATGCGCACCTATATATCTGTTTTAATTTGTAATTATTTTGATGGTATATAGATTCATATCATTGATATCGTTCATGCAATAAAAAAGCAGAACGGATGATCAAGGTAGCGCATTCCCTTATGGCAGAATCAAATCAAAAAATAAAGCCTTTACCCATTGTTTTTTGGGGATTGGAAATAAAGTTAGGGCGTTTCATGTGCAGTCACTTTTTGGGGTTGCAAAATCGGCTTGACCATATAAAACTTTTTTGACGCTTGCCGCCTTGCCGCAAAATATGAATATCCCATGAAAGAAACCATCATGACAAATTATCAGGCCGTCTTGTTTGATCTCGATGGCACACTGCTCGACACCTTGACGGACATTGCGGGTGCAATGAACCGGGCGCTGAAGCAGAACGGATTTGCAGGCCGTTCAATTGCCGACTGCCGGGCGTTTATTGGGGACGGGGCCAGGACGCTCATCTCTCGCGCCCTGCCGAAGGACGACGCCACGGATGAAACCATCGACCGGTGTCTGGCGGATTTCCGGCAGGATTACGCACGTAACTGGCATCTCACCACCCGGCCTTATCCACAGGTTCCGGAATTGCTCCATCATCTTTCCGGCAGAGGGGTGCGGTTTTCCGTTTTGTCCAATAAACCCCATGAATTTACAGTAAAATGCGTTGAAAAATTTTTGCCTGACTGGCCTTTTGAGGTGGTGTTCGGGCAGCGGGAAAATGTGCCGTTAAAACCGGACCCATCGGCGGCCCTGGAAATCGCCCGGCGGATGAATGTACGGCCTGCAGCCTGTCTGTTTGTGGGGGACAGCCCGGTGGACATGAAAACCGGGGTCAATGCGGGAATGGATGCGGTGGGCGTGGGTTGGGGGTTCACTGACCGCGAGCGGCTTTCGGAAAATCATTGCGGCGCCGTCGTGTCCCGGCCTCTGGAAATTCTGGATTTGGTCTGATTCCACTTTGCATTTGACCGAAACGATGATCAATGCCCATTTTCGCTTCCCGCTGTAAACCATTTCCCCTGATACAAACCCCGGTCGTTAAAAGCTTGTCTGATCAAGGACCGGATTTCCGCTTTTTGGAGGGACCACAGGGGCGCCACCAGCTCACCGGGGTGAGGATCGCTGGTAAGTCTCTGAATAACAACATTTTTTGGCATACAGGCCAGAAATTCACATGCCAGATTTGCGTATTCCGTCATGTCCAGGCATGTATACGCCCCCGTTTGATACAGGTTTTCCATTTCCGTCCCTTTTATAATATACAGCAGGTGAAGCTTTAACCCATCTATTCCCATGCGGGAAAGAATCTTTGCTGTTTCCAGCATTTGTGCTCTGGATTCACCGGGCAGCCCTAAAATTACATGGACGCAGATTTGAATTCCCCGGTTTTGGGTGGCTTCCACGGCCGTTTGAAACGCTTTAAAATCATGCCCCCGGTTGATCAGGGCGAGGGTATGGTCATGGGCGGATTGCAACCCGTATTCGATCCAGATCAGATGATTTTTTGCGTATCCTTGCAATAAATTTAAAATATCCCCGTCCACGCAATCCGGCCGCGTGCCGATGGCAAGCCCCACCACGTCCTCCACCGCCAGGGCCTCGTCATACAGGCGTTTTAATTGGTCCAGCGGCGCATAGGTATTGGTAAAAGACTGGAAATAGGCGATAAATTTTTTGGCCTTAAACCGTTTGATGATATAAGCTTTCGCATTCTGGAGCTGATCGGTGACGGAAATGCCTTTTTGGAAAAAACCGGTTCCGGAACCGGTCTGGTTGCAGTAAATACAGCCGGATGTGGAAAGGCGGCCGTCTCGGTTGGGACATGACATGCCGGCGTCAATGGAAATCTTATGCACCCGGTGGCCAAAAATATTTTTAAAATAGGTATTTAAATCGTAATATGGATTTTCCATGGTTTATCACCTGCGGGGAAATTTTATTTTTAAATTGTGTTTGTTCTGGTAAGCAGTAGCATATACATAGTCTACATGGCAATGATTCGCAGGCGCCAATGGCAAAATAGACGTTTTTGAAACAAAGATAAAGTGATGTGAAATGGCTGTTTATTCAAAAAAATATGATGTGATTGTTGTCGGGGCCGGTCATGCCGGATGCGAAGCGGCCTTGGCTGCGGCCCGGATGGGATGCCGGGTGATGCTCATGGCTATTGATCTGGATAAAATTGCGGCCATGCCGTGCAGCCCGTCCATCGGGGGCATGGCAAAAGGGCAACTGGTCAAGGAAATCGACGCACTGGGGGGCGAGATGGCGAAAATTACCGACCAGACCGCCATCAGTTTTCGAAAATTAAACACCAAAAAAGGCCCGGCAGTGCATTCGTCCCGCACGCAAAATGATAAAATCCGGTACCATATCGCCATGAAAGCCGTCGTGGAAAAAGCGCCGAACCTGGACGTGAAACAGGGGCGGGTGGATGAACTGGTGGTGGAAAACGGCGCTGTGGCGGGTATTATCGACCATACCGGATTCGGGTTCCATGCGAAAACGGTGGTGCTTGCCACCGGCACTTTTTTAAGCGGTCTGGTGCATATCGGCGAATGCGCGATTCAGGCGGGCCGGGCCGGGGAATTTGCCGCCTATGATCTGGCCCGGAATTTAAAAGCCCTGGGCTTTCAACTGGGACGTCTGAAAACCGGAACGCCGCCCCGATTACACAAGGCCAGCATTGATTTTTCCAAAATGTCCCGTCAGGATTCTGATGATCCGGGGGAGCCGTTTTCCTTTCGTTCTGAGCGGTTTGTCCTGCCGAGACTGCCCAGCTTCATGGGCCATGTGGGTAAAAACACCATTCAAATCGTGGCGGACAATATCAGGCTTTCAGCCCTTTACAGCGGACGGATCACCGGCACTTCCGCACGCTATTGCCCGTCGTTTGAAGATAAAGTGGTCAAGTTTCCGGACAGGGACCGACACCAGGTGATTTTTGAACCCGAAGGTTTGGACACGGATGAAATTTACGCCAGCGGCCTGGGCAACAGCCTGCCCATGGAAGTTCAACTGGACATGATTCATTCCGTTGAGGGCCTGGAATATGCGGAAATCATGCGGCCAGCCTATGCCATTGAATATGACTATGTCAATCCCCTGCAACTGAGTCCGGCGCTTGAAACAAAATTAATTTCAGGGCTTTATATGGCGGGTCAGATTAACGGCACATCCGGATACGAGGAAGCCGCGGCCCAGGGTTTGTGGGCGGGCATCAACGCGGCGTGCAAGGTGACGGGTCGCCCGGCGTTTATCCTGGACCGGTCCCAGGCCTATATGGGCGTCATGATCGATGACCTGGTCACCCGTGGAACGACGGAACCCTACCGCATGTTCACCTCCCGTGCGGAATACCGGCTGATACTCCGGGAGGACAATGCGGACCTTCGATTGACTGAGATCGGGCACATGCTCGGACTGATGGACGCGGATACCCTGAAAGATATTCAGGATCGCCGCCGACAAATCCAGGACGAAATTCTGAGGATTCAAAAAACAGTGGTCAAACCCACGCCGGCCGTGAATCATTTTTTGGAGAACCACCAATCCACGCCTATCGATAACGGCACATATATGGATCAATTGCTCAAACGAACGGAACTGGATTATAATATTGTCCGAGCCTTCGCGCCCACCGAAACCGATCTGGATCAGCGGGTGGTCAGGCAGGTGGAAATCGATGTAAAATATGAAGGTTATATCCAAAAACAGCAGAAGGAAATCGAAAAATTCACTGACCTGGAGGACCGAAAAATTCCCTCGGATTTTGACTATGCCGCCGTGCATGGGTTGTCCAATGAATTAAAGGAAAAATTATCCAGCGTCAAACCCATATCCATCGGGCAAGCCTCGCGGATTGACGGGATAACGCCCACGGCGTTGTCGGTCCTCATGATCAGCCTGAAATCCGCAAAAATAAAACCGGCCCGAAAAGAAGAAGGCTGTTGACTTTGCAGCCATCTGTCTTAATCTTTTTTTATTCCAATATTTAAATGAGTTAACAAAAAAAGTGTATCAGGCATGAGGTAATCGAAATATGGCTCAGAAAGATTATTACAAAAGTCTCGGTCTGGAAAAAACCGCCAGCCCTGAGGAAATCAAAAAGGCTTATCGCAAACTGGCCATGAAATACCACCCGGACCATTCCAAGGGCAATAAAGCGGCTGAAGACAAATTCAAGGAAATCAGCGAAGCCTACGCTGTGCTGAGTGATGCGGAAAAACGGAAACAATACGATACTTACGGCTCTGAAAGTTTCCAGCAGAATTTCTCCCAGGAAGATATTTTCAGAGGGTCCAATATTGAAGATATTTTAAAGGAATTCGGATTCGGAGGCGGGGCGTTTTCCTTTGGGGGCAGAAAAGCAGGGGGCGGCGGACGGCGATTTTCTTTTAATCCGGAATCCATGTTCAATTTTGGGGGCGGCGCAAGACAGCAGTCCGCGCCGGCGAAAGGGTCGGATATGGAGTATGAAATGCCGCTGACCATTCATGAAATAGCCACTGGCACAACCCGGACCCTGTCTTTGCAAACTCCGGACGGCGGCGTGGATACATTGACCGTAAAAATTCCCAAAGGCATGATCACGGGCAAAAAACTGCGGTTCGCCGGCCGAGGACAGCCCAGTCCCTATGGCGGCCAACCAGGTGATTTGTTTATTAAATCCAAGGTAGTGGATGACCCTGTATTCAGACATAAAGACTTTGATCTGTATTTAAACCGCGAAATTAAATTGACCGAGGCGCTTTTAGGAACGCAAATATCGGTTCCGACCCTTGACGGGAAACAACTCAGCCTGAAAATTCCGCCGGGAACCAAACACAAAAGCAAGATGCGGCTTGCCGGGAACGGCATTCCCCACATGAAAGGCGGCGGCGCAGGGGATTTGTATGTGGAAATCCAGGTGGAAATGCCGGCCGATTTAACCAAAAAACAAAAACAAATTATTGAAAGCCTTGCCGAAACCGGTATCTAAAAATAATCAATGCCGGGAATACAGTAAAATCATTGACAAAAGCATCTTCACCGGATATGGTCATTTCGCATATTCATGCAATGCTTAATTCTGTTCGAATTTTATTCCGGTTCGTGTTTTAAACCAAAAAATTTGGGAAATTACAGCCACAATCACCAAACATAAAAGCAGACAGCCCGTTGAAGACTATATGCCGAAACTCATACCTGTTTTAACAGAAAAAGAAATCCATGATAAAGTGGGATATATTGCACAAAAAATCTCTCAGGATTACCAGCATCGGCAGCTTGTATTAATCGGCGTCTTAAAAGGCGCCTTTATTTTTTTGGCGGATCTTGCACGACAGCTTTCAATCCCCGTTGAAATTGATTTTATACGATACGAAAGTTATGGGAACAATGACGCTTCTTCCGGGAAGGTCCGCCTGTGTTCGGATATCACAACGGATATAAAAGGCAAGGACGTTCTGATTGTCGAAGATATCATTGATTCCGGCCTGACCATGGCCGAGCTCGTGCGGCACCTTGAAACATTTCATCCTGGAAGCATTGGAATATGCGCTTTTATTGATAAATCCGAACGACGCCAGATTGATTGTCAGGCAGATTACCTCTGTCATACCGTCGAAAGCGGTTTTCTGGTGGGGTATGGCCTTGATTATGCCCAGAAATACAGAAATTTGCCGGCGCTTTATCACCTAAATTTATAACCAGTGAGGAAACAGCAATGATTATTACCTGTGAGGCTTGCGGCACCAGTTTTAAATTAAAGACCAGCCTAGTTAAAGAAACAGGTTCAACAGTCAGATGTTCCAAATGCCAGCGCGTGTTTATCGCTTATCCCACATCAACGGGGAAGGAAAAGCCGTCGGCATTTAAACTGGATGAAAGTTTGGAATCCAAGATTGATAATATGCTGGGCGAGGAGTCTGATGACGGGTTTGATGATATAGAATCAGAAATTTCGCTGGAAACCGCTGAAATTTCCATGACCGCCTCGGATGACAAAGTGCCGGGCGGCACTTTTGAAGACGAGTTCAGCGATTTTGAATCGGAACTGTCCACGGAAACCGCTGAAGTTTCCATGGCCACGTCCGATGATCTTTTTGACAGCACGACATCCCTGCTGGATGCGCTGGAAGAGGGTGAAGAAGAGCCGGAAATTATGATGTCCGCGCTGTTGCAGGACGATGACGAGATCCTTTCCATGGATGATCTTGTATCCGGAAAAACAGCGGAATCGCTTGATATGGATGATTTGCTGGCCGGCGACGATGACGGCGGCAGCGATGCTGAGATTTTGTCTTTTGATGACCTTGAATCAGGAACCACTGAAAAAGATGATGATTTAGGTGCCCTGCTGGAAGCGGAGGATGAATCCGATATCATGTCGCTTGGCGATATTGAAAAATCGGAAGAACCCGTGCAAGAAAAAATAGTGGCGCTTGATGAAGTGGAATCAGAAGAAGCGTTTGAACAACCGGTTGAAGAAACGCCGAAAGACGAAGACAGAACTGAAGCTGGCGGCAAGGCTCTACCGGAACAAATAACGGTTGAAACGGAAGGAGGTGTGAGTGCTGATTTGGATGAATTTGATGTAAAAAAAGAACCGAAAAAAGAAAAAGCTGAAAAACCGTCGGATGATCTTGATTTCGATCTTGATTTTGATCTGGACGAAGAAACGTCTATTTCCGATCAGAAACCGGCGGATGCGCCAAAAGATGAGTTTGAGCTGGAGCTTGACCTGGATATTGAAGATAAAAAAGTGGACGCATCAACCATGGCTGCGGATGAGGACGATTTTGATCTGGATTTTGATCTGGACGATGACGAAACACTCGTCGTTACAGAGAAAAAGGTCGCTAAATCTTCTGATTTGGAGCTTGATCTGGATGGGTTTGAAGACCTGGATTTGACGGAAAAAGAATCCGTGAAGTCCATGGAGGAAGACCTGGGGCTGGATGAATTCGATGATCTGGATCTGGGAGAGGAAATAGATGCGCCATCGGCTGCCGCCAAAGCGGAAAAAGATGACTTCGACCTGGATTTTGATTTAGACGCTGATCTGTCGGCTGAAGCAGCCGATGAATTCAGCCTGGACCTGGATATGGCCCCGGAAGCAGTGGAAGCCAGGGAAGAAAAAGGAGATGCCGATGACTTTGAGCTGGATTTTGACGACACATTTGAAGATAAAACCGTGACCGTGTCTGAAGCCCTCCTTGATGACGCCCCCGCAGGTAAATCAGAAGAACTGGATTTGACCCAGATTGAAGATGTCCTTGATTTTGATGAAGCGCCGAAGCAGGAAAAAACCAGGACGGCGGCCGCCACAAAAAGTACGGCGCCTACCAGGCTTGAGGTTGAGGAGCCCGAACTCTATACCGCTTCCGATGACGATGATATGAATATTGACCTTGAAACAATGCTGGACGAAGAGGAAACAGCCAATCGCGATAAAAAAGAAGTCGCGCTTGAAACCGTTGAGCAAAGGGAGAAACAAGTAGAAAGTCAATACAGAAAAACAATCATCGAAGAAGAGCCCGCGCCGGTCCAGGAGAAGTTTTCCGCGGACCTGTCCAGGGAATTTGAGGAAGAGTTTAACGCTGCGGCGCCGGTGATCCCGGCGGTGATGGCGCGAAAAGGGGAAGAACCAAAAGGCGGGAATCTCAAAAAGATATTGGTCGGGTTGCTTATTTTAATTCTTCTTGGCGTTATCGGCTTTTTCGGCTGGAAAATGTTCGGCGGCAAGGAAGCGCCACCGCCCGCGGTTACAGATCAGACCAAAGGCGAGGTAAAGGATCTGGGTAATCTCCAGATGGAAATGATCTCAACCCCGGAGTATCAGTTTATCACAAATAAGACCTCCGGCGAAATCCTGGTTATAAACGGAATCGTAACAAACAGATATGACCATCCCCGCAGCAATGTACAGGTAAAGGGCACCCTTTACGACAATGCGGGGAAGGTCATCATCTCTTCCGTGGTTTATTGCGGGAATATGTTCACTGCGGTGGAATTAGCGGATCTGGACATCGCAGCAATTGAAGGGCGTTTGGGCAATCGCGTGGGGGACAAAGGGAGCAATTCCGGCATAATGCCCGGCATGTCGGTCCCCTTTACGATTGTTTTCAAAAATCTGCCCCAGAATTTGGATGAATTTACCGCCGAGGCGGCCGCTTCTGTGAGGTAAAATAAAAGCAATAATTCTTACAGCCGGAAAAATGATTTTGGCTTGACTTGAATAAATGAAGCTGTTAAAGAGACTTTTTCACTTCAACCGTTGTTGAAGGTTGCGTAAAGTGTCCGATGCCGAAGGATCAAGGGAGGGGATGCGTGTGTCTGTTTTATTAAATTGCAAAGGAACAGGAAATCCATATCGGGAATTCGGGCTTTTTACGAAGTTTTTAACAAGGCGATGTAGCTCAGCTGGTTAGAGCATACGGCTCATATCCGTAGTGTCCGGGGTTCAAGTCCCTGCATCGCCACCATTTTTAAATACGCATAAGCCTCTCTGTGCAATCAGAGGGGCTTATTTATTTATTCCATAAGCGGTTTGACAGTTTATTTTAACTGGGATACATAATCGGCTATGATTACCGGTTTTGAAAAAATTGTTGAAGAGCGAATCCGCCAGGCCCAGAAAAACGGGGATTTCGAGGATTTGCCGGGAGCAGGCAAACCCCTGCAGCTTGAGGAAACCGGTCATATTCCTGAAGACCTTCGTCTGGCGTATAAAATGTTGAAAAATGCGGATTGTATTCCTCCCGAGCTTGCCATCAAAAAGGAAATCGTCAGCACAGAGGCGCTTCTGGAACAGATGACCGATACGCAATTAAAATACAAAACATTGAAAAAATTAAATTATTTAATTATGAAGCTCAATACGCTGCGAAAAAGCGCCATCGTTTTTGAGCTTCCCCAGAAGTATGAAGAACGGGTCGCGGACCGATTGTCCCGTAATTATTCCGGGTCAGTATCGGGCAAATAACCGCGCCATTTTTATTTTATATTTTATGGTTTGCCTAAATCCAGGCAAACACGGCGGATATCATGCTTAAAAAAAAAAATGAAACAACAGCGCTTGTCAGCAGCCTTTTTCTGGCGTCGTCCGTCCTGATTTTTCATGTGGTTCTCCTTGCCGCCATGGGCATTCTTGTTATTTTTTTCAGCGGCATCGTCAATTATATTTTCTGGATTTTTCTGGGCAGTTGCGCCTTGATCGGCGGCGGCGGCTACCTTTTTTTCCGTTATATGAAAAAAGACGGCGGCCGGGCGTTATACCAACTGCTGTCTCTGCCGGAATTGAAAGGGAAAAATCTGGAAGTCAAATTACTGGGCGGGCTGGCTTCTCTAAAAATCGCCGATGATGAGGACAAAACCCGTGCGATTGAAGTCCACCAAGCCGCCTCTTCCTGTCAACTGGAAGACCCCGGTTCAATTCGGATACGTGAATTGACCGAGCTCACCAGCCTGCTGGAAAAAAATTTGATCACCCCGGAAGAGTACGATCAGGCAAAAAAATCACTTTTTCACAATTGATGCTGGATTAAAAATGGGCAAAAAAATTACCGTTGCGCTGCTTTCCGGCGGCACTTCCACGGAACGGGACGTTTCGCTTACGGGCGGAAATCAGGTATACGAAGCGCTGTCGAAAAATAAATACGATGTGCGCCGGTATGACCCGGCATCCGACATCCCCCGGCTTATTGCGGATGCGTCAATCATTGATGTGGCCCTGATCATACTTCACGGCACCGGCGGCGAAGACGGCACGGTTCAAGGGCTGATGGATCTCCTGAAAATTCCTTACCAGTGTTCCGGGCCTTTGGGAAGCGCCATTGCCATGAACAAGCTGGCGTCCAAGCGGCTTTATCTTCAAGCCGGCATTCCGGTTCCGGCGTATATGAGTTTCGATGCCGGAGATACCATCCATGAGGATGACTGCGTCAAACAACTGGGCCTTCCCATTGTGGTGAAGCCAGCCAGCGGCGGTTCGAGCATTGGCATGGATATCGTCCACGCCAAAGACGGGCTCCGGCGGGCATTTGACAAGGCTTTCGCCCTGGATGACACCATTTTGCTTGAAGAATATATCGCGGGCACCGAGATTACCGGCGCGGTTATCGGCAACAGCAACCCGGAGTCCCTCCCGCTGGTGGAAATCATTCCGGAAAAACACCATGATTTTTTCGACTATGAGGCGAAATATAAAAAAGGTGAAACCCGGGAAATCTGCCCTGCGCGAATAAGTTTACCATTGACGGAAAAAGCGCGGGAACTGGCCGCAAAAGCCCATGCCGCGCTTTTCTGCAAGGGTTACAGCCGGACGGATATGATCGTTCGGGGCGACGATATTTACGTTCTGGAGACCAACACCATTCCCGGAATGACGCCCTCAAGCCTTTTGCCGCTTGCCGCAAAAGCCGCTGGCCTGGATTTTTCAGATCTGCTTGACCGCCTGATTTCACTTGGACTGGACAAACGCAACCCGTAAAGGTTTCCCGGCTTCGTGTCCCTTGGAAAAATTCTGCAATTTTTATGAACAAGGAAAGCGATCAATGAAAATACTTATTATCGGCAGCGGCGGCAGAGAACATGCGCTGGCCTGGAAAATAGCCAAAAGCCCGAAAGTAAAGCAGATTTATTGCGCGCCCGGCAATGTGGGCATCAACAGCATCGCCACATGCGTTCCCATTGATGCGGCGGACGTGAACGCGCTGGCCGCATTTGCGGAAAAAGAGGCCATTGATCTCACGGTGGTGGGGCCGGAAACCCCGTTATCAAACGGTATTGTCGATCTTTTTGAGAAAAAAGGGCTCCGCATTTTCGGCCCCTCCAAAAAAGCGGCGGAAATCGAGGCCAGCAAATCCTTCGCCAAAAAGCTCATGCTCAAATACAATATCCCCACGGCCATGGGAAAGACATTCGTTGACGCTTCAAAAGCGAGTGCCTATATCAAAAACAGCAAAACCCCCATTGTCGTTAAGGCCGACGGGCTCGCCGCCGGAAAAGGCGTGGTGGTTTGCAAAAGCAAAGAGGAAGCGGTTGCCGCCGTCAAACTGATGCTTGAGCAAAACGCCTTTGGCGCTGCCGGCAATAAAGTGTTGATTGAAGATTGTCTGGTGGGAGAGGAGGCCTCCTTTCTCGCGTTTACCGATGGCGTTCATGTGATGCCCCTGCCGTCTTCCCAGGACCATAAAACCATTTATGACAATGACGAAGGCCCGAATACCGGCGGCATGGGCGCGTACTCCCCGGCGCCGGTGGTGGACGCGGCCATGCATGAAACCATCATGAATCAGGTCATGATGCCGACGGTCAGGGCCATGGCCGCCGAGGGAAAGCCTTATAAAGGCGTGTTATACGCAGGACTTATGATTTGCCGGGACAAAGTCCATGTGATCGAGTTTAACGCACGGTTCGGCGACCCGGAAACCCAGCCCCTTCTGGCGCGGGTTACATCGGATATTGTGCCGATCATGGAAGCCGTGGTGGACGGGAAGCTCGACCAGTGCCGTCTCGAAATCGACCCCCGGCCTTCCGTATGCGTGGTCATGGCGTCCAAGGGATATCCCGGCGCGTATAAAAAAGGCATGGTCATATCCGGCCTTGAAAATGCGGGGCGCATGAAAGACGTGATGGTGTTTCATGCCGGAACCGATGGAAGGGAAGGCCAGGTCACCGCTTCCGGAGGCCGCGTGCTGGGCGTCACCGCTTTGGGCGACACGTTGCAACATGCCATTGACCGGGCCTATCAGGCGGTTGCCAAAATTACCTGGGATGGCGCCTGTCACCGGACCGATATCGGCCAAAAAGCGCTCAAAAGACTGGCAACCCCGCCGCTGGTAGGCATTGTCATGGGCAGCGATTCCGATTACGGGGTGATGAAAGAGGCCGCCATTATTCTTAAAAAATTCGGCGTACCCTTTGAAATTACCGTGGCCTCCGCCCATCGAACCCCCAAACGGGCCGTGGATTTTGTGGTAACCGGCCAGAAAAAAGGGTTCAAGGTGATCATTGCCGGCGCGGGCCATGCGGCCCATCTGGCGGGGGCTTTGGCCGGTCATACCACCTTGCCCATTATCGGCGTGCCCATTGATTCATCCGCTTTAAACGGCCTGGACGCCCTGCTTTCCACGGTGCAGATGCCGCCGGGCGTTCCCGTGGCCACCATGGCCATCGGCAAATCCGGGGCCAGAAACGCGGGTATTTTTGCAGTCCAGATTCTGTCCACCGCTGACCCCGAACTTCAGGGACTGCTCGCGGCATTCAAGCAGGAAATGGCGGACCAGGTTGAACAAAAGGCCAAAAAATTCAGCATGTAATCCCGTTGTTCACAGGATAGACCCGGTTCATCCCGACCCATCAATGATTCGGGAGGCGGCGCGCATCATCCAGGCTGGCGGCATTATTGTTTTTCCCACCCGCTCCCTTTATGGCCTGGGCGTGGACGCAAACAATCCCGATGCCATCCGCCGCTTGCTTCAGGTCAAGGGGCGATCCCCTGAAAAACCGGTTTCCATATTAATTAAGTCCAGAGAATTACTGACATCCCTGGTGGCAGACATTCCGCCAAGCGCAGTCCCGCTTATGGACCGTTTCTGGCCTGGCAGCATCACCCTGATTTTTAAGGTAATTGCCGGAGTCTACCCAATGCTTGCCGCCGGAACCGGGAAAATCGGGATTCGCATTCCCGAACATCCGGTTGCCGTCGCTCTTGTCAACGATCTTCCCCATCCCATCACCGCAACCAGCGCCAATTATTCTGGAAGCCCCGGCGCAAGCAGCATCAAAGACCTGCCCCAGGAATTTCTGAACCAGATCGATTTGATTCTCGACGCTGGTTCTTTAAGCGGCGGCACCGGCTCCACGATAATTGACGTGACCACAGATCCGCCGACTGTTTTACGGGAGGGCGAGGTTATAAAAAAGGGCCTGGGTCTGGTTTGATCCCTGTTTTTAAATGATGGAAGCTGAAAAATGGAAGCTGAAAAATCCTTGACTTCATAAATCGGGTTGCGTTATTTCGTTTCTTTCAAATAACGGCAGAAGCCGTTTTATCATCAGGCGCTAAAAAAAATTTTGCGGGTTGCCGCAAAGCAATACAATAAAACCATCAAGCCACGAAGGCGGATACGGACAACCACCGTATGCTTTTGTGGCTTTTTTTTTTGCAAAGTTTATAAGGCCGTAAAATAAGGAAAGTATAATGGAGCGTTGTGTCCGGTCAGAATATATCCCACTGTTTTTATCGGCGGTATTCATGGGTTTGCTGATTTGCCTTTCGGCGGCGGTGTTCCCCGGTGAGGCGAAGGCCGCTGAACGCCGCATGGAAAGAGATGCGGATGGCGACGGGAAAATCGATCAAATCGCATGGATGGGGGATAACGGCAAAATTCTCCGGCTGGAGATCGACGGCAACCGCGATGGGTTTTTCGAGCGCATTCAGCATTACCAGGATGAAATTCTGGTTCGCCTGGAAGCGGATTCGGATGGGGATCGGCGCATGGATCGCAAGGATTATTTTGCGGGCGGCAAGCGACGCCGCCAGGAAAGGCTCGGTCCCAAGGACAAGATTCTTCAGGAAACGGTTTTTGATGACAGGGAAAGACCCCTCCGGATTAAAAAGGACAGCACCGGGGATGGGAATTTTGATTCCTTTTACGCTTTTGAAAACGGACGCCTGACAGAGGCCACCTGGGATACTGACGGCAACGGCAAAATTGATACCTGGGTTCGTTATAAAAAAGATCAGCCAATGGACCAGAAAGTGGACAAGGATGGGGACGGCCGGTTTGAAAGGATCGTCATTTACGGACCGGGGGCTCTGCCTGTTTCGAGCCGCCATGATCTTGACCGGGACGGACGGATGGAAGTCGTCCGTTTTTATGAAAAAGGCGTTATCGCAAAAGAGGAGAAGGATGTGAACGCCGACGGGAAAAACGACTGGTTCTGCCGGTTCGATGCTTCAGGACAAGCAATTGAAATAAAAGAGGACACCCGGAACAAAGGCAAAATCGACCGGATCAGGCGCTTTGAAAAGGGGATACCCGTCCGGGTGGATCATGATGCTGACGGGGACGGGTTTCTGGAAACCGTGGCGTTCTTTGAAAACGGCAAGATGCGGCGCCAGACCGTGGACGACAATCACGACGGCAAACCGGATGCCTTCTTTTTCTTCAATGACCGGGAGGAAAAGGAGCGGGTGGAAACCGATTCGGATTTGAGCGGCAAAATCGACACCTGGGAGTTTTATGCGGAAAACCACCTGATAAAATTGGAAAAAGACGAAAACGCCGATGGGCGAATCGATCTCAGGGTTTTTTATAAAAACGGCGTCAAGGAAAAACTGCTGGCCGATAACGACAATGACGGCTGCTTTGAAATCACCCAATGGTTCAACCGAAAGGACTGGAACCTGGTGGCCGAGGAGGATGCCGGGTGTGACGGGGAAGCCGATGCCCATTTTTTTTATAAACAAGGCGTGCTCCGGCAAAAGGAGCTGGATGAGAATCGCGATGGGCAATTGGATTTACGGGAAATCTACCGGGAAGACGGGAAGCTGATCGAAAGCCATGAGGATGATGGCGACACCGGACGCCTCAATATGACCTGGTTTTATGACGCGGACGAAAACGCGGTCCGGGCGGAAAGGGACGAGGACGGCGACGGCCGGCCGGATGTCCGGTTTTTCTATGAAAACGGCCGGGTCCGGTCCGTGGAGGAAGACACCAACCAAGACGGCGCACCGGATCTGTGGGAAACTTATGATGCGGCGGAAGCCTTGATCAAACGGGAAAAAGACCTGGATTTCGACGGCAAGGCCGATGTCTCGGAAGCCGGCCCGTCTTCCCAAAACAACGGCCAAACGGCAACAACCGAAAAAAAGGAGTAAAACAATCATCATGATGGCATTTTTTCTAAAGGGCGGTATCTGTATGTACCCGATCCTGCTGTGTTCGGTGGCGGGGCTCGCTATTTTCGCGGAGCGGCTCGTCCGGTTTTCCGGAATGAAAAGCCGGGGAAAGGGGCTTGCGGAAACATTTTCCGCCATGCTGGCCAGGGGCGAAACGGAAAAAGCCCGCAAACTCGCCGAAGAAAGCGCCTCCCCCATGGGGCGCGTGCTGATGCAGGCCATGGAGGAACGGGACCAGGAACGGGAAATCCTTGAAACCGTGGTGGTGAACGCCATTGACGAGGAGGTCCGGAATCTTTCCGCCTATACCCAGGCCCTGGCCACCATCGGCAATATCGCGCCCCTGCTGGGGCTTCTGGGAACCGTGCTGGGGATGATCAAGGCCTTCATGGTGATTCAGGAAATGGGCGGCAAGGTGAACGCCGCAGTCCTGGCCGGCGGCATCTGGGAAGCCATGATCACCACCGCCTTCGGCCTGGCCGTGGCCCTGCCGGTCATGGTGGCCCACAGCTATCTCATGGGTCGCATTGATGAACACGAGGCCAAACTTCAGAGCGGCGCGGTCACTTTCATGAAAAGCATCGCAAAGAAAGCGGAAAGGGGAAGCTGACATGCTGGTACACCGTCACAAACGGCCCCGATATGGCATCCAGATGCCCCTTACCTCCCTTATCGATATCGTCTTTCTGCTGCTGATTTATTTTATGCTGACCACCAATTTCATGGTGGATGAAGGCATCAAGATCGCGCTTCCCCAGGCCCGGGCGGGCGCGCCCCAGACCCGGCAGGAGATCACCATTTATGTGGACCGGGAAGGCCGGGCGTTCTGGGCGGATGAGGAAATTCCCATGGACCGCTTGTTCGCCAGGCTGAAAACAGCCATCAACGGCAGGCCCGACCAACTGGTGGTGGTCAAGGCCGACCGGGCCGTCATATTGAACCAGGCCGTCAAGGTCATGGATCTGGCCAAGGCCGCCGGGGCGGCCTCCCTTTGTCTGGCCACGGAAAAGGATTTTTAGATTGGTGAACGCCGAAACAACCCCGTCCAATCCCTCCAATCGTCTTCTGATATGCCTGATGGCGGTTTCCCTGGGTTTTCACCTGCTGCTGATCTATCTCGGAGACGGATGGCGCTCGGAACAAACGGTTTATATCGAGTTCGCCCTCAAGGATGCGTCGCCGCCCGCGGCAAGGGCCATTCCCCGGCCCCGCATCCGGAACAAAACCCCGGACCTCCGCCATGCCCCCGATCCGTCTTTACGGAAACACATCGCCTCTCCGGCCAGGATGGATCCGGTCAGGCGTCCGGAACCGGACCATGAGGAAGTCGATGCCCTTCCGAATATGCCGGGCGCGCTGGACATCGCCGGTATTTCCGTCGCGGATTGGGCGGGAAGTTTCGGTTCCGGGAAGGCCGCCGGAATGAGCGGAGGGATCACCCGGCAGGATTATTTTGAAATGGTGCGGTTTAAAATTGAAAGCCGCAAGAAATACCCCGAACCCGCCAGGGTCAGGCATATCGAGGGCCGGGTGACGGTGGGATTTGTCCTAACCGCCGAAGGCCGGACCCAGGCCGTTGCCGTGGTCAAAAGTTCGGGGCAGTCCATCCTGGATCAGGCGGCCGTGGCGGCCGTCAAAGACGCGTCCCCTTTTCCCCCGCCGCCGCCCGGACTCTTTAAGGAAACGTTGCGGATGACCATCGTGATAGCGTTTGAGCTGACATGAGGGGATAAGGCGGAAAGAGCGTATTTCTCTTGATTTTTTCAATCGTTTTCTAAGTTCGATATGAAAAACCTTGACTTTAGAGGGCGGTGTATCATAGCAATGATCCTTTACTGAATTCCGCACGAAGCGGAACCCGTGTTTTAGCAAAAATTATATCTATTTAATCAAAGCCATGAAGGCTGTTTTCAGAACGAATTCTGAAAGCTCTTTCATGGCTTTTTTTTTGCGAAAGGACATCCATCATGAAACGGATTTGCGTTATCGACGGTCAGGGCGGAGGCATCGGCGCTGCCGTGATCCGTTATCTGAAGGAGGCCTTCGGAGATACCGTGGAATTGACCGCTCTGGGCACCAACGCCATTGCGGCGTTCCAGATGCTGAAAGCCGGGGCCGGCAGGGGGGCTTCCGATGAAAACGCCATCTGCCTGGCGGTCAGGGATGCGGATTTTATCGTCGGTCCCGTGGGCATTACCTGGGCCAACGCCATGCTGGGTGAGATCACGCCCAAAATGGCCGATGCCGTGGTGTCGAGTGATGCCCTCAAGGTATTGATCCCCTTGTCCCAGGAAAAGACGGAAATTATCGGGGTGCTGAAGGAACCGCTGCCCCATTTCGTGATGGCGGCGGTGAATCTTATAAAGGAGGTGATGAATCGTGTGTGAGGCCCATGCATTCATGCTTAAAGACAACAAGGAACCCCATGACCATTCCCATGAATGAAAAATGTTTCTAACAACCGACAAACCTTCCTCCCCGCCTGTTGACAACCGCCCGGCTCCCTTTCGGAGCCGGCTCCGGGGAAATCATGCCACGGCCGGCTATCTTCGGAAAGTCCGGCAAAAATGTCTCCTTCTCAGCCTGCTGGCCGGGGGCATCCTGGTTTTGGCGGCCCTGGCCGTCACTCAGGGCGTCTATACCCTGAGCCTTAAGGAAGTGCTTCAAGCGCTGGTTGGGCCGCCGGAGGCCCAGGCCGGGGTGGTGGTGTGGAACATCCGTCTGCCCCGTATTATCGCGGCCATTGTCACCGGCTGGGGGCTGTCCGTATCCGGGCTTGCCATTCAATCGCTTTTGAAAAACCCCCTGGGCTCGCCTTCCACCCTGGGCATCAGCCAGGGGGCCGCTTTCGGGGCAGCCTTGTCCATCGTGATACTGGGGGCCAGGCCCCTATATGTCACTTCCTTCGCCTTTGCGGGGGCCATGGGCGTGACCCTGGTGATTCTGGCCCTTGCCCGGCTCCGGCGGCTCGCCCCGGAAGCCATTATCCTGGCGGGGGTGGCGCTTGCGTCCCTGTTCGCCTCGGCCACGGTTTTTGTGCAGTATATGGCCACCGAAACCCAGCTTGCCATGGTGGTGTTCTGGACCTTCGGGGATGTGGCCCGGTCCGGTTGGCTTGAAATCGGAATTCTCGCCGCCGCAGTGGCGGGGGTGACGGCCCTGTTTTTGGCCTGGCGCTGGGATATGAACGCCCTGGCCTCCGGAGAGGACGAGGCCCGTGGCCTGGGGGTGCCTGTGGATCGCATCCGTATTTGGGGCATGGTTGCCGCCACCCTGCTTGCGGCTTTGGCCACCGCGTTTCACGGGGTTGTGGCCTTTCTGGGACTCATCGCGCCCCATATCGCCCGTCGGCTGGTGGGCGCGGATCACGGATTTCTGCTGCCCGTGTCGGCGGCCATCGGCGCGCTGCTGCTTCTGGCCGCCGACACCTTGGGCCGCGTGGCGGTGGGCTCCGGCTCCCTTCCCGTGGGGGTCATTACCTCCTTCATGGGGGCTCCCATGTTCCTTTACCTGCTCATCCGAGGGTACCGCTGATGCTGAAGGTTTCAGGCATCCGGTTCGCCTATGACCACCATCCGGTTCTTCAGAATATCTGTTTTGAACTTTCCCCGGGCCGGGTGATGGGAATTTTAGGAATGAATGGCGCGGGCAAATCCACGCTTCTGAAATGCATCAACCGCATTTTAAAGCCCCAAGCCGGCGCGGTCTATCTGGACGGCACGGACCTCACCCGGGCCGGTCGCCGGGAAATCGCCCGGAAACTGGGGTATGTGGCCCAGCGGCACGGCAAATCCGGATTGAATGTTTATGAATCCGTGCTCCTGGGCCGCAAGCCTCATATTGGCTGGTCCGTCTCCCAGGCCGATTACGATATTGTTGAATCCGTGCTGGTACGGCTGGGCCTTGCCCATCTGGCCGGCCGCCCGGTAACGGATTTGAGCGGCGGGGAAGCCCAGAAAGTCATGCTGGCCCGGGCCCTTGCCCAGAAACCGAAAGTGCTGCTTCTGGACGAGCCCACCAGCAATCTGGATTTGAAAAACCAGATCGAGGTGATGCGGCTTATCCGGGGCATCGCGCAGGAAGAGCAAATTGCGGCGGTGGTGTCCATTCATGACTTGAACCTGGCCCTCCGGTTTGCCGATATGTTTTTGTTTTTAAAACGCCGCAAGGTTCATGCCCTGGTGGGTCGAAGTTATCTAAATGAAGAAATGATCCGGGACGTGTACGGCATTGAAGTTATGATTCGGGATGTCGCAGGGCGGATGGTGGTGGTTCCGCTTTAGGGAAATTAATTATGAATGGCGAATTACGAATTATGAACGAATGACTTAAAAATGATTTTTATCAACAATTCGTAATTTTCATGCCCTAACGCCTGATTGAAAATTCCGGGTCAGACGACAAGGATATATAATGAAATCAAAGTTCTTTATAATTATTGCGGGATTCTTATTCATCACATCCACCCCCGCCATGTCCGGCCCCGTCACGGTCACGGACATGGCGGGCCGGACCGTCACCCTTCCGGCCCGGCCCGAGCGCATCATCGGCCTGGGGCCTGGAGCCCTGCGCCTGATCGTTTATCTGGAGGCCCAAGACAAGGTCTGCGGCGTGGAGGAAATGGAAAAATTAAATCCCAGGGGCCGCCCCTACTGGATGGCCCATCCGGAACTGGCACGTCTTTTCCGGTGTGGACCCGGGGGCCCGGCTTCCATCAACAAAAAGCCGGACATGGAAGCGGTGCTTGCCGTGTCCCCGCAAGTGATTTTCATCACCTATATGGAGGCCGCGCTGGCGGACGAGGTCTCGAAAACGTTGGGTATTCCCGTGGTGGTATTGAGCTACGGCGCATTCGCCACCTTTGACACGACCGTGTACGACGCTTTCCGCATCATGGGAAAAATTTTGGGAAAGGAGGATAGGGCCGAATCGGTCATCCGGTTCATCGAGGCCGGGCGCTTGGACCTGGACGCACGCACCCGCACGGCGCCGGAAGGCGGCAGGCCCCGGGCATATATCGGCGGCGTGGGATACAAGCAGGCCTATGGCCTGGAAAGCACGGAGCAGCGGCATATTCCCCTGGAATGGGTACACGCCGTCAATCTGGCCGAATCCCTGCCTGCGGCGGCGGGGAGCCATGTTTTCGCGGGAAAGGAACAGCTTTTGGGCCTTGACCCGGACGTCATTTTTATTGACGCCGCCGGGAAGGCGCTTCTTGCCCAGGACAAGAAAAAACAGCCAGCCTTTTACAAATCCCTGAAAGCATTTCGGTCCGGCCGGGTATTTGTTCTGTACCCCTTTAATTCCTATACCACCAATATCGGCACGGCCATCGCGGACGCTTACGCCATCGGCAAGATTCTTTATCCTGAACGATTTACGGATATCGATCCGGAACAAAAGGCCGGAGAAATTTACCGGTTTTTACTTGGCCGGGATATTTATCCTGAAATGAAAAAAGATTACGGGAACCTCGGCGCGAAGCTGGAAGGCCTGCCCGAATAGAATTCAACATACTTCACAAGGAGAGAGACACGATGCGAAAAACCGGTTTTTTCTTATTATCCTTTTTTTATGCCTTGTTATGGGGTTTCCAAGGTCATCCGGCAGCCGCCGAAGAGTCGGCCAAGCCCGCTGATCTCGGCACGGTCACGGTGGTGGCCACTCCCATTATCGAGGCCAACAAAGTGGACCGCTATTCGGGCCAAAAGTCCGTTGTATCTGAGAACCAAATCCAGAACCTGAATGCCCAGGATCTCGGCAACGCGCTCAGGACAACGCCGGGGGTCAATATTTCCAGATATAATATGGTGGGTTCCTTTGGCGGCGGGTCCGGCGGCGCTGTTTTCATACGCGGCATGGGATCGAGCCGCCCCGGATCTGAAATCAAAACCCTGGTGGACGGCATTCCCGTGTTCATGAGCGTGTGGAATCATCCCCTGCTTGACCTGATGTCCATTGACGCGGCCCAGTCCATTGAGGTTTACAAGAGTCCCCAGCCCTACCTTTTCGGAAACGCCTTCGGGGTGGTGAATATCCTTCCCCGGAAAATGACGGAACCCGGATTTGTCAGTAAGGCGGAAACCGCCTTCGGGAGCCATGGCACCATCATCGGCAAGGCGGAGCACGGAGGGCAAACCGGCAGCCTGGATTACTATCTTGGCGGTGGTTACCGGTCGTCCGAAGGCCACCGTGACAACGCCGACGGCGAACTCCAGGATTTTTACGGGCGGTTTGGATACCGTTTCACGGATAACTGGAATGCCTCCTTTTTCACCTTATGGAATGACAATTATGCCGATGACCCGGGAGCGGAGGGCGCGGATGAATCCCTTCGCCTTGGCCGCTATGAAACAGGTATGTGGATGACTGTGGCGACCATCAGTAACCAATACGCCAATGCCGACGGATACATCAAATTTTACCGGAACAGCGGGAAAGGTGACTGGCTGAATCAGCCTACCAGCAACGCCGGCATCTATGAAGACCTCTATAATGATTTTCTGTTTTACGGCGTCAAGGCCAGGGAGCGGTTCACGCCCTGGAAAGGGGGCGAACTTTTGGCCGGCATGGACTGGGATATTACGGATGGGGATTATGACAAGGACTTAAGCGATGGGACGGTCAATAACTGGGAGGGGTATGATTTTGGCCTCACCATGCCATACGCCGCCGTCAGCCATCAGATTGGGGACAGGAACGGCGTCTATCTCATTCCGTCCGCAGGCGTCCGGTATTACGAACATTCCGATTTTGACTCCGAATGCTCGCCTCATGCGGGACTGCTGCTGGGTTATAAGGAAACCGAACTACACACCGGGTATTCCCGGGCGGTGATTTATCCCGGACTGGATGTGGTGGTCATGTCCGAGGAAGTCATCCCGATGTTGAAAGAAACCTGGAAAGACCTGTCCGCGGAAACCGCCGATCATTACGAGATAGGCGTGAGCAGACGGTTCGGGACTTTTGCCGTGGCGGATGTCACCTGTTTTTACGATGACGGCAACGACCGGTATGTGGTGGTGCCGCCGCCGCCCCCGCCTCCGGTCTATGCAAATATCGAAACATACACCATCAAGGGGGTGGAAAGCTCCCTGAGCCTGTACCCTGTGTCCAATCTGTCTCTTTTTTGCGGAATGACCTATTTGGATCCCAACCCGTCGGATTTGCCTTACACCCCGGAATTCACGTTCAGCTCCGGCGCGAATTGGCGGTTCCTGAAATCATTCCAGATCAGCTTCGACTGCCAGTATCTGGACGAGATGTTCGTGGACGCCCAGGCCCGGAAAAAAGACGCGGCAAACACGCTGGAAGTGGACAGCTATTTTCTGGTTAACAGCAAGCTGAGCTATTTCTTTGAGGCCCCGTCCTTGAAAATGAACGGAGAAATTTACGTGGCCGGTGAAAACCTTACGGATACGGATTACGAATACCTTCCCGGCTATCCCATGCCCGGATTGTCAGGCATGGTTGGGGTTCGCCTGAAAATGTAAACGAATGAAAGAGAGAACATGACACACCCATCTTCTTTATTTTTTGATGCCCGGGCCGGCAACTGGGAAGCCTCCTGTTATCCGTCGCCGGTTCGGCTGCGGCTGGCGGCCCTGGTGTCGGAATTCGGAGCCCAGCCTGGGGAACGGATTCTGGACGTTGGAACCGGGCCGGGTGTTCTGATTCCCTATCTCCGGTCATTTGGGGGCGAATCGGGCCTGATTTGCGCCATGGACGTGTCTTTCGGCATGGTCCGTCAGGCCCAGAAAAAATTAAGAGAACCGCTGAATTTCGTTCTTCAGGCCGATGCCCACTTCATTCCATTTAAGGAGGGAATATTCGACCGGGTGATCTGCTTTGCTGCTTTTCCCCATTTCGAACATCAGGAATGGGCGCTTCGGGAAATGGGCCGTGTGATCCGGCCCGGCGGTGGTCTTGTCATCGCCCATCTCATGAGCCGGGCGGAACTGAAAAAACATCATGATACCCATGCGGCGGTGGCAGGCCATGTGCTTCCGGAAGCACGGGAAATGGCGGAATGGTTTTGCAGGTCCGGATTTTCTTCTCCGGATATTGTCGACATGCCGGGGCGATATCTGGCGCGTGGAATAAAATTGTAAGTATTTTTATATAATTATAATCAATACATCGGGAGGATACGAATGAAAACCCAAAAATGGCTATTATGGACCCTGTGTTTATGTTTATTACCCCTGTTTGGGGCCATGGCCGAGGAAAAAGAGTCCCAGGATCTGGGAGAAGTCGTCGTGACCGGCGAAAGGCTCCTGACACCCACCAAGCAGACCAATGAAACCGTTTATACAGGCACGGAAATTACCCGCAAGGGCATCGAGACCCAGGGGGAGGACGCCAGCATCAGCGTGTACGAAGCCATCGGCATCCTGCCGGGCATCACGGTGGAAAGTTCGGACCCCTACGGCTTGGCTGCGGAACAGCGATTTATCCGCACCCGGGGCGTGAGGGGATATCTGGGGTCCATGACCGTGGAAGGGGTGCCCAACTGGGGCGGCAATCCCATAGGCCCCCGGGATTACCTGTATGACACGGAAAATTTTGAAAGCATCGCCGTCTATAAAGGGGCGGTTCCGGCGGATTTGGGCACCGGCGTGGGGGCCCGGGGAGGAGCCATCGAGTTGCGGCCCCGGTGGCCGGAGCAAACCTTTGGGGCGGATTTCAGCCAGGGTTTTGGCGCGGACCATTACACCCGGAGTTTTCTGCGGCTCGATTCCGGGGCACTGCCCGCCACCGGCACCGGCCTTTCCCTGTCCTATTCCCGGACAGCCGCCGACAAATGGAAAGGCCCAGGGGATCTCGGCCCCCGCAACAATGTCAATTTCATGGTGCTTCAGCCCGTGGAAGGCCAGGACGGCATCAAAATCTGGGTCAACCACAACGATCAGGAGCAGGATCTGTACCGGCCCCTCACCTATGCGGAAACCAGGGATTTGAGCGCCAATTATGAAAAAGATTACAACCGGCAACTGACCGGCGACCGGACCCAGGATATCAATTATTATGACTACAACCGAAGCGATCTGGACAACACGGATTTTTTATCCGTCATCCCCTGGCGGTTCAGCGACCTTTTTTCCCTGTCCTTCAAGCCATTTTATTCTTCGGAAAATTCGGAAATTTACAATGGCGTCACATCCCAGAACGGCATGGTGCAGAAGCGGGACCGGGACATCACCCGGACAGGTTTGATTTCAGAAGTCCACACGGATTTTTCCGCCGTGAAAGCATCCCTGGGCTATGGGTATGAAGCCAGCGACATGCAGATCAACACCCTGAACTATACCCCCGGTTCCCTTGAGTTTATCGGGTACGGCGTTTACATGGCCAACCAGGACGACGGCGTTTCCCATACGCCCTATCTTCGGTTTTCCGGGGCCATCGACCGGTTCGACTGGCAGGCTGGCGTTAAATATTTCGATTACACGGACCCGGCCCTCAAGGGGTATGTCACGGACAAGGCCACCAAAACCCTGGTGGCCGCCCCGGACCTGGACCGGGAGGAAAAGGAATATGACGAGGTTCTGCCCTCGGTTGGCGTCGGCTGGCGCGTCACCGATGCCTTCGATATCCATGCCAATTATGGCCGGACCAATATCCGGCCCTATTCCTATGTGCCCATCATCAATACCTACAGCCAGAACCGGGCCGCCTTCCAGAACGCCGGCGTTACCCTGGATGAGCTGTTTGACGGTTATGACATGGAAATATCGGACAATTATGAGCTGGGAAGCCGCCTCCGGGCAGGTATTGTGGAAGTCATGCCCACGGCGTTCTATGCCAAACACAAGCATTTGCTCACCACGGTCTATGACCCCAGGGTCAACCTGAGCTACCAGCAGAACATCGGCAATGCCTCGAGCTGGGGCGGAGAACTGGGTACCAGCCTGTATCTTCATAAAAATGTCACGTTTTTTGTCAACCCCTCCTATACCCGCCTCACCTATGACGAGGATTTGACCTTTCAGGGCAAAACCCTGGACACCGAGGGCAACCAGGTGGTGGACACACCGGAATGGGTGTGCAAGACCGGGTTTATTTTTAACTGGCATGATATTGAAATCGCGCCATCCCTCCGGTATCTGGACAGGCGGTACGGAGATGCCGAAAATACGGAGCGGGTGGATGATTACATAGTGGCGGACCTGCGGCTCGGGTATACCAAAAAGAATCTGCCTTTCACCAAGGCCCTCAAGGTGGCCCTGGACCTGACCAACCTGTTTGACGAGGAGTATGTGGCGGTGGTCAACGCCAGCGACGACTCTCGGGCGGGAACCACCAGCTATAGCGTGGGCGCGCCGTTTAATGCGCTTCTCAGTGTGGGATTTGAATTTTAAAGGAGAATGACAATGAACCATACAACGCTTGGCAGCCTGGACATCCGCCTCCATCCCGTGGGGGTGGTGAAAAGCCTTATCAAGGAGCCCATGCTGCTGGCCGGCAAATCCGGCATCGAACTGCAATTGAAAATGGCCGAAATTCGGGAGTATCACCGGCAAGTCAAGGAAACCGTCTGTGAGGTGATCATCCTTCCGGAATACGCGGACCTGTTGGACGGCATCGAGGATTTTTCCCATATCCTGGTGCTTTACTGGCCTCACCTAATCGATCCGGAACGCCGGAACCTGAAACAGGTCCATCCCATGGGCCGAAAGGATTTGCCGCTGAAAGGTATTTTTGCCACCTGCTCCCCGGCCCGGCCCAATCCGGTGCTGGTGTCCGCTGTTCCTTTGGTGAAGCGGGAGGGCAGTGTGCTTTACGTGCGGGGCCTGGAGGCGGTGGATGGCAGCCCGGTGGTGGACATCAAGCCCTATGTCCTGGATTATTACGGCGCGGTCCAGCCACGGGTGGCGGACTGGATGGAACAAATTCACCGGGAACTGGAAAGCGGGGACGAAGAGAAGGTAGACCGGTAGATCGCCCCGCCAATACTCATAATGACAGGAGAAACAAAAACAATGACTGCACAGGAAATATTGCACAGCGAGGATTTTAAACGTTGCGAGGCCTTTCACGGCCATGTCTGTCCGGGTCTGTCCATTGGCTACCGGGCAGCCAAGGCCGGCCTGGCCCGGCTTGCGGAAAAACGATCCGAGGATGAAGAAGTGGTGGCGGTGGTGGAAACCGACGCCTGTTCTGCGGACGCGGTGCAGGTGCTCACGGGCTGCACCTTCGGCAAGGGCAATTTTCTTTTCAAGGACCACGGCAAAATGGCCCTCACCCTTTTCAGCCGCAAAACCGGCCGGGGGGTTCGCCTTATTGTCCGGCCCGGGGCGTTTGCCCCCAATGAGGAACACATGGGCTTGATTCAGAAAATGACCCGGGGAGAGGCAACAGAGGCGGAACAGAAGCGGTTTCGGGAGCTTCATTGGCAAAAGACCGTTGCTGTTCTGGAAATGCCGGAAAACGACTTGTTTGCAATCAAAGATGTACAAACCGAGCTTCCGGCCAAGGCCCGCATTGAATCTTCCATTATTTGCGTCCGGTGCGGGGAGGCGGCCATGAGAACCAAAATGCAACAAACCGATGCGGGTGATATTTGCCGGAATTGCGCGGGAGTTTGATGGATTCATTCGAGGAGCGCAAGGATCTTATCCGCAGGGAGCTGGTGCGAAAAAACAGCGATTGGGCGAATTCCGCACCTCCCAGGCTGATCCAAAATCTTCAAATCAGCCGATTTTGAATACGCAAAACCGCCCCTGGATCAGGCGGCTGAGTCAGAGGGTAATGACATCCGGGGCGGCAGCAGGGCGACAGCAATGATGGCCGCCGTTTAAAAGCATGGCGAAGGTGATCTGGTCCAGCCGGTCAAACATGGCCTTTCCGGCTTCAACCCAGACCCATTGGGACAGGCATTCGCCGGCCCGGTCGCAGACGCCGCAGATTTGGCTGTTTTTTTCTGAACAATCGGTGATAGCCGAATGCTTTTCTAAAATTCGCACAATATCGCCCACGGTAATTTCTTCCGGGGGCCGGGCCAGCGTATGTCCGCCGGAAGGCCCCCGCCGGCTGTTGATATATCCGGCGACTTTAAGTTTTTTGACGAGCTTTTCAAGATATTTTAAAGAGATATTCTGCCTTTTGGATATATCGCCGAGTTTTACGGGCCCGTGTTTGGAATGAATGGCCAGATCCAGGATCATGCGGGTGCCGTAGCGGCTTTTGGTGGTCAGTCTCATGGCTTGCCATTCGTCCGGGGAATACAGATGATAAACCGGGAGCCTTTATTGATTTCAGATTCCACCTGGATGGCGCCGCCATGCTGCCCGATCACATGATTGGCGATGAACAGGCCCAGTCCCGTGCCGCTGGACCCTTTGGATGAAAAAAACAGGGTAAACATTTTTTCTTTTGTCTCCCGGTCCATGCCCAGCCCGTCATCGCTGATTTCAAAACAGACGTGGTCATCCCCAGTCACGCGAGCATCAAAAAGAATATGGTGGGATTTCCGGTGTTGATCCGAAGTGCAGGCATCCACCGCGTTTTCGAGAAAATTGATCAGGGCCTCCCGCAGGCGGTCCGGGTCGATCTCCATGGTCACCGGCTCCGGCGGCGTTGTGATGGTGAAAAGGATATTGTGGCGGTTGGCGGATGGTTGAATCACGGCGCTGATGGACTCCACCAGATCATGAAGAACCACTTTCTGGTACTGGAGTTCCCGGGATTTGGTGAAATACAGAATATCCAAAACCATTTTCCGGATTTGCGTCACCATTTTCCGGACCTGGTCAAAGGCCTTGGCGGTTCTTGCCGGATCCTGTCTGGCGATGCCGGTTTCCAGCAGATATATCCCGCCGTCCAGCGCGGTCAGCATCCCTTTGATGCCGTGGGACATGGAGCCCAGCATAAGCCCCAGGGAGGTCAGGTGATCCTGAAGCTGCCGGATCTGGGTGATATTGGTGGCCATTTCCATCACCTGGGTGATGTCCCCGGCCTCGTTCCGGATGGGGGCGGTCCATGTCAGGACGTGATAAGGGGTTCCGGATTTGGCGGTGACGATTTCTTCCGTCTGATGACGGCGGCCATCCTGAAATGTGGCCGCAACCGGGCAGTGGGTGCAGGGCGTATCCCGGTGTTTGTAAATCTGGTAGCAATACCCGCCGATATCATTCCCGAAATCCCGTTTAAACAGCCGGTTGGTGGCTGTCACCCGGAAATTCCGGTCCTGAACCGTGATATAGCAGGGCACTTCATCAAAAAGCTGTTGCAGCAGGATCTTGGCGCTTTGTAATTCTTTGATTTCATTTGTAATTTTTTGATGCTTGGCTTCGATGGCGATCCATTCCCCGGCTTTTTTTAACGCAAAATCCAGCTCAACGCTGCTCACCGGTTTCCGGATATAGGTGAGGGCGCTGGTGTTAAATGTTTCCATGATTTTTTCAAGCGTATCTGACGGTCCATAGATGATGAACTGGCTTTGGGGGAGCCGGTCCTTGAGTCGCTGAAGAAAAGCAAGGGGGTCTGTTTCCGGAAAGTGAGGGTCCACAAGAACGATGGCGGGTCGGGATGCCGAATGGGCCATTTCCATCGTTGTTTTGCCGGAATCGGCGAGCAGGATCTCAAATTGCTGCCGCCGGAGATAAACGGCCAACGCCTGGGCCAGTTCCCGGTCATGATCAATAATGAATAGGATGTCAGGCATATCTAAACACCTTGATTGCCGCAGCCATGATAATGTCCGAATAATATCCGGATATTATCCGATGGTTTCCTTGACGATTTTTAATAGCTCATTCCGGTCAAAGGGCTTGGAAAGGCTGGCCACGGCCTTTGTCACCGCGTATTTGTTGCCGGAAAGACCGCTGATGACGATGAGCGGCGTGTTTTTCAGATTCTTGTCTCCGGCCAGTTTCCGGTAAAAGCGGGGGCCCCACTCGTCGGGCAGCTCAATATCTAAAGTGATGAGGTCCGGCTGTTCCTGTTTGGCCAGGTCATACCCGCTTTGGGCGTTGGCGGCCGTGAAGGCGGCGTATCCATTGTCTTCAAAAAATGTTTTCAGATAGTCGGAAACCGCCGGGTCATCTTCAATAATTAAAATTTTTTTCATCATTGCGCACCCCTTTGCAAAGCGTGTCATATCATTTGGCCCAAGGCCGGGATTTTGTATGCGGGCAACGGCTGCCGGTCGGCACTTGTAGGGGAAGGCTTTACGCCCTCCCTTTCCGGGCGGGGATAAACCCCGCACCCTGCGGATGCATTGGCCAAAACGGTGATCATGGCCGTTTATCCGAAACAGGGCGGTTGATGCTGATGACCGGGCAGTTGGCCCGGAGAATGACCTGCTCCACGACGCCGCCGAGTTCGGCTTCAATGTTTCCACCCTCTCCCGCCTTTCGAGTATGGTGCCCCATCACAATCAAGTCCGCATGTTTTTCCCTGGCGTATTTGACGATCTCAACAAACGGGATGCCTTCCCACACGTCCATGCCGTAATTTTTGAAACCGCCCATTTTCGACCCGTACCGAAAGCGGATTTGCTGGCCGGCTTTCCGGATATGGTCGTCGATATCGTCCTGGGGCTGAAATGTGTTCATCTGGCATCCGGTGATATCAAGGGCGTGCAGAATATGCAATTCGCAATCAAAGGTCTTGGCAAGGTCAAGCGAGAATGCAAACGCCGCGTCCGCGTTGTCTGAAAAATCCGTGCCGAACACGATATTGGAAAACCCGCCCCGGAAAGACCCGGCCGGCCGGTTGATGACCATGACCGGGCAGGAGGCCGCCTTGGCCACCCGCTGAAACGTGGACCCGGTGATGTTCCGGCGGGCCGAATAGGCTCCGGATGCGCCGGTGCTGCCGCCCATGACGATCATGTCCGGTTTCGATTGCCGGGCCAGGCGCAGAATTTCCCGGTGGGTTTCCCCGATAGCCACCTCAATGGCGCAATCTTCGGACGGCTTGATCTGATGGTCATAATAAACGCGGATTTCCTCTTTGACGAGATCCCGGTAATTGTCGTCCAAAACCACCTGCTCCCCGGTGGTCAGGTCCACCACCACCTGGCTGAAACCACGGGTGGGTACGCCGATGACGTGCATTACATCGATGTGGGCATTGTATCTCCGGGCCATGTCAAAAGCCACCCGGGCCGCATGGTCGCAAGCCGGGGTACCGGAAGTGGCGAACAGGATTTTTTTAAACATGGGTCACCTCATTTATTGGGTGGATGGAGCGCGGCCTTGCATGGGGACTGTCATTCCTCCGGCTTCAGGTGGTCGGGTATTTCCACCATGCCCAGCACCAGCGGCTTTAAAAAAGACCAGCGGATCCCGATTTTATAGGTTTCTTCAAGATCCCGGATGGCGTCCCAGCAGTTGTGACAGGGGGCAAGCACCAGTTTGGCGCCGGTATTGAGTATCTGGTCCCGTTTGGTAATGAGCGCCTTGTTGCGCTGCTCGCGGTACAGGCCGATGCCGTTGAACCCGCCCCCGCCGCCGCAGCAGTAGTTATGCTCCTTGTTGGGGGCCATGTCGATAAAATAGCCCGGCGCCACGATATGGCTCACGATTTCCCGGGTGATTTCCTTTAACCCGTGGTTCCGGACATAATTGCAGGAATCCTGAAGGGTCACGGGTTCCTGTATGCGCCGGGCCGGGTCGATTTTCAACTTTCCGGTGCGCAGGGCCTCGGCCAGCCATTCCACGTAATGGATGGATTCCACCGGCGGGAGCCCGTCCTTCCGGCCTGCCCAGTACGGTCCCTCCACCACGGTGGCGCGATGGGCGTGCCCGCATTCGGTGCCCACCATGCGTTTGGGTTTGAGACGCTCCATGGCATCATACACCGATTCCACCTGCATTTTGCAGGCGGCCCAGTCCCCGGCGAACATGGCGAGGCTCGTCTGCTCCCATCCCTTGCTGGTGACGGTCCAGTTTTCGCCCGCCAGATGGAACAAAATGGCGGCCTGGGCCAGGTCTTCCGGATAATGCTTGACCTCCCGGGCATTGACCGTATAAAGAATGTCCGCGCCCTCCTTGTCCACCGGAATGGCAAGCCCCGGATAGTCCTCCTCGTTTTCTTCCGCCATCCAAAGGAACGTATCGATGAATTCCTCGTTGGTGACATCCATCTGGGCGTTATAGACCCGGTGCATACCAGCCCCGATTTTCATTTCCCAGGGCACGAATCCCTGCTGATACAGGAGTCCCCGCAGATAGCCGATCATGACGCCCGTGTCGATGCCGTGGGGGCAATAGAGCCCGCACCGGTTGCAGCAGGTGCATTTGGCCCACGCGGTTTCCATGGCCATGTGCATGAACGCATTATCCACGTTGCCCTTGCGCCGGATGATTTCGCCCAGGGTGGACTGGATTTTATAGGCCGGAACCTGTTTGGGATCGCAGTCATTGATGCGGTATAAAAAACAACTGTCCGCGCACATGCCGCAATGGGCGCAGATATTAAGCCAGGTGCGGATGCGGGATTTGCAGGTTTTCTGGATGGTGTCCCACAAAAGGCCGCTATCCACATCCAGGGATTTCATTTCCTGATAATATTGTTTTCCCCCGGTGTCACCGAGCAGCATTTTTAAGGCCGTATCGGTCTGGATGGGCTGCTTGTTGCACAAACTTCCTTCAGGCATCTTTTGTTTCTCCCGTGCTGGAATTCGTTATTTTCTACCAGGCCATCCCCCTGCCCTTCATGCCCCCTCGCTTGATGCCGAAATCCATGCCGAGCTGGGCCCGGGACAGAAAAAACAGCAGGATATGGGACAATCGGGTGAATGGAATCAGGACAAGGAGAATTTCGGCGGAAAGAATATGGGCGATGAGCCAGAACGAATAGCCGGTCGGCGCATAGCGGCAGATCAATCCGGTGATTAGGGGGGCGGCGGACAGCAGCAGAATCATATAATCCGCGGCGGTGGTCATGATACGGACTTCCGGCATCACCACCCGCCGGACCGTGAGAAAAAACGCGCTGATAACGGCCCCCCAGGCGAGAGTATCGGCAATGGGCCGAGGCAGGATGGCCAGCGAGAAACCGAAGGTTTTCTGAAAAATTATGTTATGGGCGGAGAGAAACAAAAATACGCCGATAATGCCGATATGAAAGACGAAAAAAAGTAGGGTCATGCCCGGCTGCACCCGCCAGCCACGGGAAGCAAAGGGCAATATCCAGAAAAAAATGGAGCGGAAAGCGCCTTTGAACCCTGCTTTCGGGTGCGAGGTATAGGCCACGCGATCCAGTTGCCAGTGCAGGCCTTTGATATAGAGTAGGCCGCGCGCCAGCAGGCCGATCAGGCATATTCCGATGGAAAGCTTTAATCCGAAACCGGTCAGCAAATCAACCATTCCATTCTCCTATCCCGGATTAACCGGAAAAATACTGGGTGAACCAGGCGGCTCAGAATGTTTGTTTTTTTTCATCTCTGGCAGTTAAAAATCGCCAGAACAGGGGCAGCGCCACCAGGGCCACGCCGATGAGCAAATAGGCAATTCCCTTGGTATGGGTCATAAATTCCTGAAGAGTATTGAAATCTGCTTCCATTTGATCCTCGCTTTTTTAATCAGTGGTCATCCGGAAAATCCGGATGCGCATACAGCACCGGCATCAGGGTGACAATGATTTTGAATGCCACCACACCGATGGTGACAATAAAAAGGGTGGTCATGATTTCCATCCAGCTTGGGAAATAGCGCTGGGCCAGGGGCAACTGCCAGTTAAAGGCGATCAGGGAAATATTGAGGCGGTTTAATACGATGCCCAGAACTGTCCACCATGCGGCCATTTGGATAAGCTTGATGTTTTGTTCACGAAAGCCAATGGCGAAGAGGATGGCGGGAAGCCCAACAAATCCTACGATTTCAACCAGGTACCACAGCCCCCAGCGAGTGAAGAGATATTTCCAGTCATTGTCCATGGCAATGCCGATCAATTGAATCATGATATACCCCATCATGAGAAAAGCGGCGGATTTGGCAAACCCCATGGCCACGTTGTTGCTTTCCACCTCGTGCTCCAGATCGAGTTTGTGATGGAGAAAGCGCTCCACCAAAGAATGCTCGAAGATCACCATGGACATGCCCGCGAAAATGCTGGAAATGAAAAAATACACCGGCAGATACCCGGAAAGCCAGAGGGGATGAACTTTTGAAGGGACGAGTAAAAACAGCGCGCCTAGGGATGACTGGTGCAGTGTGGACAGGATGATGCCGAAAATCACCAGAACCATGGACACCTTGCCGATTATATAACGGGCGTATTTCCAGTTGAGCCATTCAAAAGCGGCAGGCGAGAATTCCAGCATCAGCACATTGAGATAAAGGAATACGCACAGCGCCACCTCAAACAGAATGGAGGATGTGCCCTGGGATAAAAAAATCGGATACGGCAGCCGCCAAGGCCTGCCTACATCATAACTTAAAGCGAAAACCACCAGCCCGTATCCCAGAAATGCGGTGAGAACGGCAGGCCGCACCGCGCACCGGAAATGTTTGAAGCCGAAAATATAACAGGCCGCGCAGGTCACATAGCCGCCGGCGGCCAGGGCAACGCCGCAGAGGAGGTCAAATCCGATCCAGATGCCCCAGGGGTTGGTGTCATTCAGATTGGTCATCGCGCCGATGCCTTTGGTAAATCGCAACACGGTCAGAACGCAGCCGATGATGATGATCGTGCCGCTAATGATATTAAACGGCGTAAAGACCGTATTTTGCCGGATTGCTGATGCTGGCGGGGCAGGGGCCGGGTGTTCCATTTATGTATTCTCCTGTTTTTCCGGTAGCAGGGTTTCGGCGTTTTTTACAGGCTCTGTTGTCTGCGCAGGCTTAATCTCATTCAATGTCTGCGCCGCCGCTTCCAGGGCTTTTTTGACTTCTTTCTCGACGGCCGCTTCTTTTTCGGTCCTGGCTTTTTCCTTGATCTGTTTGATCTCCAGATTAAACCGGCCTTTTTCGGTTTCAACGGCGGCATTGACTGCCTGGATTTTTTCTTCCTCGGCTATCTGTTCTTTTCGTTTTGAAATGGCCCGCAAGCCGTTGATGAAAACCACCCAGAGGCTGACCACCACGGGAACCGCCGCCAGCGCGCCGGAGGTCAGGGCCGGAGCCGGTGTAATCCCCAGATCTTCCCGCATATTGAGATCCGTGAAAGGCGCATTTGCAATATACAGCCAGTTGCAGCCGCCCATTTCGTGTTCACCGTAAATATGCTTTTCATATCTGTCCGGATATTTGTCTATCCGCTGTCCCGCGATTTTAATCAGGTCTTCCCGTGCGCCGAAAGTAAGCGCTTCCTGGGGGCAGGCATCCACGCATCCGGGCCGCTGATTTTTTTCTATGCGCGGCTGGCAAAGGGTGCATTTGGTAATTTCCGGGGTGAAGGGGTTGTCGTATTCATAGGCCGGAATGTCAAACGGGCATGCGATCATGCAATACCGGCACCCTACGCACAATGAGGCGTCATAGACCACGGCCCCGGTTTTGGATTTTGTGAGCGCCTTGACAAAACAGGCGGATACGCAGGCCGGTTCCAGGCAATGATTGCACTGGGTTTTGACAAAAACCGCCGCTGGTTTGTTCTTTGGTTTGAATTGGTTGACTACGGTATAGGCTTCTGCGCGGGGCCGACGGATTTGCCCGAGCACGGCGCGGTCATCAAACGGGATTTCCGGCGCGGGCAGCTTGTTGACCTGATTGCAGGCCGCTTCGCATTTCCGGCATCCGATACACCGGGAGATGTCATGCAGAACCCCGAAGCTTCCGGGATGACCCGTAAAATGGTTCGTTGCGGCCGCTTTTGCCTGTGAGGCAAAGGCAGCCTGACTGCCGACAGCCGCGCCCATCCAGCCAAAAAATTGTCGTCTCGTAATTCCCATGGCGTGTTGCTCCTTTAGGGCAGCATCCGTTTTATCGTTTTTACCGTTTTTATCAACGCGCTGATTGGGTTCGGTTTTTATGGCAGGCATTGCAATCCGTTGCCGCTGGTGTTGGAATCCCCATCCGCTGGTGACAGGTGATGCACTGGCCGTGATACGCACCTTTCAAGCCGGGCCTGCCATCCAGCTCCGGTTCTGGCGCAATCCCGTGGCAGGAAGCGCATTTCGGCGGAGCTGCGGGGTCCAGGCTATGGTGGTGGCATCCGTTGCACAAGGTGGGCATTCCGTCATGGAAATGCCCGGCCAGTTCGTTTTTTTGTATCCTTTCGGAAAGGATTGTCACTATTTTCCGGTGGGGAAATTTCGCTCCTTCATACTGGTCGGATAGAACATCGATGGTCACTTCTTCGGGAATCTCACTGGTTTTGATTTGGTCGCCTGCCCCGGATCCCCTTTGTTCGGTTCGTAAATGAACGTCCTTTTCGGCAATTTGCGTCCATGCCGCTTTATCTACCGGAATCGGATCAATCTGATTTTTGCCGATGGAATGGCATTCCGTGCAATCAGCCCCCGCAAAACCGGCTTTCACCATTTGGGAATGGCATCCAGCACAGTCTTTTGATGCCATTTGCTTCTGGTGACAGCCAACACAGCTTCGCGTATTGCCCCCCGAATGCATGGCCTGGTCCAGCCGCGTCAGTTGACTCTGGTCCGAACCGAGGCGGGTATGACACGCGCCGCAGGTCTCCAGGGACGCATGGTGGCAGATATAGCAATGTTCCGATTTCGCTTCATGCAGTTTGTGGTTGAAGGCCACCGGGTTTACAAATTGTTTGGATGGTTTTTTGGATGCCTTTTGGGATAGTTGGGCGTCTTTCAGCCACAGGGACATGAGCACGCTGTCCGGCTGGTTGCGTTTGATGCGGGGGGCATCCTCCACTTTGGCGATGCCTGCCAGCCGATTCGCGTCATGACAGGCCTCGCAGTCTGTGGGACCGGCTTTTTGTTTGGTTGAATGCAGCAAATAATGGCAGTTCAGGCAGCTTTCATGGGCCACGGTCTGAAAAGAGCGGGTTTTGTCCGCAAGGGCTGCTTTATGGCAATACCTGCAGGCGCTTTCCTTGCCTTTGACGTAAAGCGTTTTGTCTATGGCCTTGTCGTATTCATGGTGGCAGGCGCTGCAATTGGTTTTTTCTCCGGCTTTTTCTGGATGAATGGCGGCTGAAATTTCATGGCGGTAATGCAGGGATTTATCCATTGCCACGGGCTGGGCCGCGCTTTGGATGCCGCTGGTTTGCGAATGGCACAAACGGCATTCGCTGGTGAAAGGACCGGATGCAAGGCCTTTTTTGCCGCGTTCTTCGTGGCACCCGGCGCATTTTTCATGATACAGGCGTTTGTCCCCATCCAGACCGCCGTCCTTCAGCCGTTGAAATTTGAAAACGAACCGGTCTTTTTCCTTCAGATGACACGCGCTGCAATTCTGATCCGTGAGAGTTTTGGTATGCTTGTCATGCAGGAACCTGGCAGCCGGCATCTCATGCCTTGCAGCATCATCCGCTATCCGGATATGAATCAGGTCAAACATGTCAGGGCTTTGAGCTGCGGCGGCATGTCGCGGAAACAGACAAAGAGAGATGGCAAGGGCAAAAAAAATCAATCTCGGGCGAGCGGCTGAAACGATGTTCGTCATGACTTTATCCTTACGTGGTCCGGGTGATGCAAATCTTTCCATAAAGAGATAAATTCAACGAATGTTATTTTTAATTCCTACCTTTTACGTATGAAAAGTCAACAGAAAAAGGGCGTTGGGCTTTACCCTGATATTAACGGACGATTAACGGACTTTTCCTTGACTGGCCGGGGGTGATACGATAATTATTATCATCAAGTATATTGAGAATTTACCATTAACCATCGCTGATTGAGATCTCATGAACCAGAAACCCCGTTCTGAAAAAGAAAAACAATATTTGATCGACGCCATTGACGCGTTTAGGCGGAAGCTGATCGTCATCTCCCCGGATTATACCATTATCGCCGCCAATAACGCGGCAATGGAGGCCCATTCCGATGGCATTATTGGCAAGCCCTGCTATGACGTGATTCTTGGGTGGGACGGGCCATGCCTCAATTGCCCTGCCAGGGAAGTATTAAAAACCGGAGATGCATCGCTGCGGTACGATCAATGCTATGATCTGACCGTAAACACGGACATGTTGTGCTTGTATTCCTATCCGGTCTACCGTAACGGTGAGGTGGACGCATTGGTGATGCTGGATTTTGATTTACAAGCCATCAAAAACATTGAGGAAAGGCGCATCCGCTCCAATGGATTTTTGCGCAATCTGATCCACAGCGCGGTGGATGGGGTGATCGCGGCAGATCTGACCGGTAAAATCATTATTTTTAATGAGGCCGCGACTCAGATCGTCGGCTATACCGTGCAGGAAGCCATGAACGATATCACCATCCGGGATGTGTATGTGGGTGATGGCGCACGGGAAGTCATGCGTATGTTGTTAAGCCCCGATCATGGCGGTGAAGGTAAGCTTATTTCCTATCATATTGACGGAAAAAATAAAAATGGCGAGGTGGTTCCCATCAGCCTCAATGCCTCCATTGTGTATGAAAACGAGAAGAAAGTGGCCACCATCGGTTTTTTCCATGACCGGAGGGAAGAAATCCGGATGCAGAAAGAGCTGGAAAAAACACAGGTTCAACTTCTCCAGTCGGAAAAAATGGCGTCTTTAGGCAAAATGGCGGCGGGCGTGGCCCATCAGCTCAACAATCCGCTTTCCGGCATCATTCTGTTCACCAAGCTGGTGATGGAGGAATACGGCCTGCCCGAGGACGCCCTCAAGGATCTGGAGCGGGTGCTGGATGATGCCAGGCGGGCCAAGGACATCGTCAAGGAATTGCTGGAGTTTTCCCGCCAGACCTCTCATGAAATGAAACCCCAGAACATCAACGAACTTATTTCCCGGACCGTGTTTCTGCTGGAAAACCAGTCCATATTCCAGAATATCGATATCCGGAAAAACCTGGATGCCCGCGCCCCGATGATTTCCGGGGACGCCCAGCAGCTCAGCCATGTGTTTATGAATCTCATTTTAAATGCGGCCGATGCCCTGGCCGGGACCGGCAAATTGACCATTCAAACCTCAATCTGCCCGGAAAATAGAGTTGTGTGCGTGGAAATCAGCGATACGGGACACGGCATCCCCGAAGACATTATTCACCATATTTTCGAGCCGTTTTACACCACCAAGGAGCAGGGCAAAGGCACGGGCTTAGGACTCAGTATTGTTTACGGCATTGTGGAAAGCCACGGCGGTCATATTCACGCGGAAAGTAAGCCAGGCCAGGGCACGACTTTTTTTATGGAATTTCCCATAGCGGGAACCGAAAGCGGAGGCAATCAAATTGGCTGAACTGTTGGAAGCATTGAAAATTCTTGTGGTGGATGATGAAAAGGATATTCGTGAAGGGGTTGAGCGGATACTGAAACGCATGGGATATCAGGTATTTATCGCGGATCGAGGGGAATCGGCCCTGGCGGTTCTGGAAAAAGAGACCGTGGATTTGGCGATACTGGACCTTAAAATGCCCGGCATGGACGGCATGGCGCTTCATCAGCGCATCCGGGCCATTGACGATCAGATCACCGTCATCATCATCACCGGATACGCCACCATTGAAACCGCCATCGAAGCCATGAAACAGGGGGCCTATGATTTTATCCCAAAACCCTTTGAGCCGGAACATCTGCGCATCGTGGTGCGCCGGGCCCATGAAAAACTGCGGCTCAAGCAGGAATCGGAAAGGCTTCAGGCGGAGCGGGCCCGCACCCTCATTGATCTGAATACGGAAAAAAGCCGGATGCGGACCATTGTCGAGGCCCTGCCCACCGCCGTGGTGGTGACCAACACCAACGGTGAGGTGGTGCTCATGAACCCGGCGTTCATGAACAGTCTGGACCTGGAGCCCGGCGCCATGGTGCCCGGCCAGAACCTGTGCGTGTATGTGCCGGATGACGGGTTCTGCGAGATGGTGGGCAAGCTTTCCAAAGGCGAATCAGTCGGGGATGCGCCCGCCTATGAGCTCACCGTTTCAGGAAATAAATACCTCATGGCCAGGGGCCAGTCCATCATCAATGAAAATAATGAATGCATGGGCGCGGTGGTCACATTGACCAATATCACGACCCTCAAGCTGCTGGATCAGCTCAAATCGGAATTCGTGGCCAAGGTGACCCATGAACTGCGATCCCCGCTCTCCACCATCCACGAGCAGCTCGCCATGGTGCTGAAGGAAGCCGCCGGTCATGAAACCGATGTGGACCAGCACCTGATTGAGCGGGCCAAGGAAAAAACCCACGGCCTGATTTCCCTGATCGGCGATTTGCTGGATTTGTCGCGCATTGAGGCGGGCGGCGTCACCCGCAATGCGCAGCCCATTCAGGTGGCGGATTTGCTTGCAAGCATCGTGGATTTTTTGGGGGTCAGGGCAAAAGCCAAAAACCAGCATCTGACCTTTGAACCCTCGCCGGAAGTCCTGCCGGTGATCTTAGCCGATCCCATGGCCCTTGAAAGCATTTTCGGAAATTTGATCGCTAATGCCATTAATTATACCCCCGAAGGCGGAAAGATCGTTGTCAAGGCGGGAAAAGCCGATGACGGGCAGATTGAAGTCCAGGTGGCGGATAACGGGTTCGGCATCGCGCCCAAATACCATGACAAGATATTTGAACGGTTTTACCGGGTCAAGGACGACAATACGCGGTTCATCACCGGCACGGGCCTGGGGCTGCCCATCGTCAAGAGCTTGCTGGACGGCATGAGCGGAACCATAACCCTGGACAGCGATATGGGAAAAGGCGCCACGTTTACGGTGACGCTGCCGGTGTAGGAGGTAAGGGGACGTTCTTTATATTTTTATATTTAATTTAATAAATCCGGCAGATCCTAAGCTTCACCGGCTGGAATGCGTTCACTTTTTCTCACCGCAACGCAAGCATCGCGATCCTGATCATCATCACAGAATATATTGTCACATTCGATCCCCCGTGCAATGCTATGGTAAACCGTGCCCGGCTCATCCATTACTGCTTGTGCCGGCATGCATTCGCTTTAGCGGGCGATAATCGAATTTATAAATATAAAAATATAAAGGGCGTCCCCTTCTATTGCCCAGTTGCAGTGGTGGGAGTGGTATGATCTTTTTTCGCCTTGGGATTGGGCTGAGGTCCGAGTTAATGGCACATCGGTATTTGCGCACTGCGAGTCAAGCTATTCATCCCCAGTTGCTTGGATAGCGCAGAATGTTGATTTGACCCCCTTTGTCGGGGGGCCTGCGATCATAGAATTTCATATGATGGCCTCAACCGTGGTTAACCGTGCCGGGTGGTTTATTGATGACGTGACAATTACCGGAACAAGTCCGACCGTTCTGATTCACCAGGAGCCAAACAAAGCAAACGGTTGGATGGCCGATTCGGACTGTGCCATGTGCGCGACTTCCCAGCAATCCTTATCTGATAATTTTATGCTGGCTCGCCCCATGAGGGTGAATCAGATTGTCTTTTGGGGGGGGTATTATCCTGAAAATATCCCTCTTTCGGTAGATGATTTCACGGTCATCATTCATAGGGACGATGCAGGGCTTCCGGGAACAGTTGTATACAGTCAAAACGGGATTGTTCCGGCGGCAAGAACAGATACCTGTACTAATATTTTCGGGGTTTATGAATACAAGTACATCCTGAATCTGCCAAGTACTCCCGTATTGCCGGCCGGGATATACTGGGTCGAAATATTTAATGACACCACCGATAACACGGATAGTTTTTTCTGGGAAACGGGCATGCTGAGTCCGACAAGCGGCATCGCAGGACTTGTTTGGTCGGCTGAGGCCCCAGGGAGTGCCTGGAAATATATCGGTCAGGATTTGGCAATGCAGATAAATGGCGTCCCATCAAGCGCCATGCCCTGGGTGCCGCTGCTGTTGCTGGGTGAATGAGGTTGCCCTTTCCAGAGGGTTTCTTTATCGGCAGGTAAAGGCTCAGGCAGTGATCCTCCAGCCCGGTTGTTTCAGGTGACAGGGTGAAGTGAACCTTTGATTGATTGGGGACGTCCTTAAGTAATTAAGGGGCTGTTCAAAAATAATATAGACTTTTCATTCCATTTCTGGCATGATGCTGGACATGGAAAAAATCGACCGAATGCGCATTCGACATCAATCTATATGGCCCCATCTTGACGAGAAAGGTCGAAGGCTTTGGGCTGCCTCTGAGGCTAAAGCTCATGGCCGGGGCGGGCTTAAACTCGTT